>ERZ501024.45-NODE-45-length-64208-cov-88.024036_pt1 | contig 64208 bp, 54 predicted proteins | sample MGYA00248893_ERZ501024 | MGnify/ENA primary metagenome ERZ501024 (study PRJEB25958, sample SAMN03398501) | human skin metagenome | study: EMG produced TPA metagenomics assembly of the Human Skin Microbiome Metagenome (human skin metagenome) data set. | reverse complement strand
AAACCCTTTAAATTAATTAGGTGGTTTATGTCGCACTTCAAGTTTTACTCTGCCTCGCTTTTTTTGAAAGTGCTTCGGCGGGTTATCTCGCTTACCGTTTTTCTTTAAGCCCCTATTCTGGTGACATTCTTATTGGAAGCTTAGTTAGCTACGACTTACGTGTAAAAGAAAATACACTTCACATTTCACCTGAACTCATTGAAAAATATACACCTGAGTCGATGCAAGTCACTGTAGAAATGATCAAAAAAGGTAAAGAACTTTTACATGCCGACCTTTATATCGCTTGTACCGGGTTATTAAAAAAAGGAGGCTCAGAAACTCAAGAAAAACCTGTAGGCACCTTTTTTTATTCTATTTATTATAAAGATAATTTTTATAATTTTAGACGTATATTTAAAGGACCTCCTAGCCTTAAGCTTATACAATTACTCTATTACATTACACAAGATATTAAATGCATAATATCAGATAATAAAAAATAGAATTCTTTTATAAAAGATAACAAATACACATTTAGAAATGATCATAGTTTTTATTTAACCTCTATGTACCCAAATGTAATTTTAACTATATTCATATTAATTATGTTTAATCATTAAAATTACATTTTATAGAAATCAAGGTTTTATTTAATTTTTAAATTTACATTTAAATATAGGGTAACACCCCAACGCTACACATTAAAAATTTTCATGTTTTAATGAACCTATCTGAAGCTCTCAGATAAAACACACATCATAAATGATATGAGGTAATTAAAGATGAGCACTACTAATAATCAAAGCAATCAACGCAACAATCAGCAGCAACAACAACAGCAAAACGACAACCGTAACAACCAGCAGCAACAAGGCAACCAACAGCAAAACGATCAACAGCAACAAAACAATCAGCAACAACAGCAAAATGACAACCGCCGCCAACAACAAGGCTCTAATCAAAAAGATTCAGGCCAACAAAACTCAAATAACAATAATCAGCAACGCTAATCCGTTGTTGAATTAAATGTCATTTGATGCGGTCATTCATTTTATTTAGGAAGGTGGCCTCACCTTCCTAAATTTAACATAAGCATAAAATTAAATAAGAGAAGAGGAAAAACTGATGACAGATCAAAATACAGACCATGCTCAACTTGTAGCTGGCGACCATAATTATTCTGACTCTCGCTGGCGGGAAAGTTATCTTACTCGACCTTATTATCAAGAAGCTCAATTAACTACGCCAGATCTGGATTATGATCGTGATTTTTCTGCAGCTTATGAACTAGGTCATCGTGCCCGTTCAGAATCTAAAGAAGGAACTCAGTTTGAAGAGATGGAAGGTAGCTTGCAACAAAAATGGGAAGAGCTCAAAGCTGAGTCCCGATTAAAATGGGAACATGCAAAACAAGCCATTAAAGATGCATGGGATGACATGTAACATCCTTAATTGGTCCAAAGCATATAGCTTATTTCCTATTGGCCCTGGGAAATAAGCTTTTTTATTATTTGAAGTATTTATATTAGAAAAACGGCGGCATATTAAAATTATTACTAAGATATTGATTGGCTTGGTGCGGATCATCAAAAATTTCTTTTTTAAATTGTACATCCGGCGTTGTAGATAGAGTATGTGTTGGTTTGATCGTAACTTCTACTACATATCTGTTTTGTTCTTGCTTAGCTTTCACACCATAAATTTCAGAGTCATTAATGCAAGTTCCATCAGTAAAATATACAAACATACCGCCACCTTATCTCTTAACTAAAGTTACTGGTTTTTCCCATTTATTTAACGTAAAAGCCTAACAATAAACTTGAGCCGTACGTAAACAAAATATCAATTTTGGTTTTTCTTAAAATATTCAATAATTTCTTCCCCGTTATTCACGGGAGTTTCTTTACCTGCATATGTTTCTTCATAAGCATATGCAGGTAATGCAACTTTATCGCGAATTGGCGGTAACTTTTCTTGGCCACCTGTGGTAATACGCTCAATAAAACCTGCAAGCCACAATACAAATTCTTGTGTGTTTTTACTCTTCGGAATAATACTTAAATCTAATTTAATTTTAGATTCCTGAAGAGGCTTAATCAGCAATTCAGCAAAATCAATATAATTGTATAAAAGTTTAAGTTTTGTCCCCTTAATCTCATGTCTAAGCTCAATCATTAAATTGTTAAGATCTTCCATAGGATCATCTACAAACCCTTTTTTTTCCTTAACATTTTGATAGATTTTCTCAGCTATTTTTAAGTACTGGGGCATATCCTTACCTTTAAAAATTGTTTTCACTAAAATGAATTTTGGATGAATATAAGTAATTTATTGTGTTTATTTTATTAATTTTTTGAAACTATAATTTACTGAGGAAACAATTCAATAACAACAAATTAATATAAAGGCTATAACACACTAATTTATTGATTAATTTTATATTTTTATATAATTGCTTTTTTTATTATGTTACATATTTTATAGAAAATAACGATAAGAAAACCCACATAAATGTAGGTTTTCTTAAGTGAAATAATTATGAGTTTTTATCCATTTGTTGAGTAGTTGCTGGGTCATTCGAGCCATGTGTTCCATCATCATCTGTTGAATTTCGATCTTGGCAGGCACTCATACCCATTGCGATTGCAACTACCATACTCACTGCACAAAAAATTCTTAACATTGAGGTCACCCTTATAAATCTTAAGATGTAGGCTTATGAATAACATTATCTTATGTTGGCCTACCGCTGTGGTTCTCTTAAGTTTTGTAGGTTGTGCAAGCTTTTGTAAAAATCTAAATAATATAAATGTTAAAAAATTACTTTTCTTGCAATTGATATTTTAATTAAAATTTGGCAACGGCTATTTATTTAATTACATGATATTCATAAAATCAAAATTTCCCGCTCTTTTTTGACTTATGTTGAAATAAGTCATTACTTGCAAACACTATATAAATAAACAATTAATAAATATTTGATATATAAACATTAAAAATTATTTTTTAACCTCTATTGAACCATTATTCAATATTTTCAATTCTAAATAACTCATTATTTTATTAATGAAAATTTAAAAATATTAATATTTGTTTATATAAACCAATCTTTTATTTTTGCAATTGACCCGCTTTAAGGCTCAGCTTATGATGCTCCGGCTGACCTATTTTGTCAGTCGGTTTTAGCAGACCGTCTACCTAAGCGCACTAAAAACAAGTTTTTTGGTGTGTAGCCCCTCGTGCCTTTGACGGAGGAACGGGAGTGGGACACCTTCGGGTGTGCTGGTTTCTTAGGTATCAGTCTGCTAACCCTCTTTCGTTTCACCACCATAATTAATAGCAGTGATTGGGCGCAACTTCTTTCATCAAGGAGTCTCTAATGACTATTATTTTATATCGTGTTTTTTCTTCTACTCTTCATCACGTTATCGACTTAACTGAAACTATTTTCAAGAAAATATCCTACAGTTTTATGTTTCTGCTTTCCTATCTTTTCAGAGTAAATATTTCCATATTTAACGCTCGATAAAGACTAGAAAATTTCTATAAACATGACTTAACGATAACAACAACCAATGAAGAGCAATAATGATGTTTTTTTTATATCGTATTGTTTTAATCTGCACCCTATTAATAAGTTCTATAAGTTTATTAGGTTGCAGGTCTATCAGTAAAAATGAATTTAATACACATTGTGTTTGGGCAGGTCGTGCACTTTCACAATGCAACTGTATTTATAACTCTTTAGAAAAACATTATTCGCCCCAGTTTGTAGAGAACTTACCCAAAGTAAGCTTACAAAATATTAATGCGAATATGCACTTTGTGGAAACTATGAATGAAACTATGCACCAATGTCAGTTAAGCGCAAGAAAAGACTCAATTAACTAACTTTTGCATGCTCTACCAAGAAATCTAAAAAAGCCCTTACGCGCTTAGGGACATATTTATCATGTCCTATCCAAACAGCATGAAATTCTTCTGAAGCCTTGATATTCCAGTCTTCAAGGATTTTGACCAACTGTTTTTGTTCTAAAGCTTTTTTGACTTGGAATTGGTTAAGTTGTGCAATACCAGCACCTGCAAGCGCTAACTGCAAGATGGCTTCTCCATGATTTATTCTTAAAACCTTAGTGGGAGCAAGTGTGATTTCTTGATCGTCTTTTTTAAAAAGCCACGTTTTATTTTGACGTTGGTAACTTACGTCTAAAAGCTGATGTTCGTATAACTGTTCTGGATGCTGCGGATAACCATTCTTTTCAATATATGTAGGTGAACATACATAATGTTTCTGAGTGCGTCCGAGTGAGCGAGCAACCAAATTTGAGCTTTTCAAAGGTCCCGTGCGAATTGCAACATCAATTCTTTGTTCAACTAAATTAATGACTTCATCACTCAAATGAGCTTCTAATTCTATTTGTGGGTAGCGCTCGTTAAATAGAGAAATACAAGGCAATAAAAAATGCGTCCAATATGAAAGACTGGTATGAATTCTAATACGCCCTTGCGGCATGTGATTTGCAGTAACAGATTGTTCTAGTTCATCCAGATTATTAAGTATTTGAATGCCTTGCTCATAAAATTGGCATCCTTCACTGGTAAGCTGAAACTGGCGTGTTGAACGGTTCAGTAGTCTGACGCCAAGTCTTTTTTCTAAGCGTGAAATTAACTTACTCACAGCAGACGGCGTCATGTCACAAGCTCTTGCGACTGCTGAAAAGCTTCCTAACTCGACCACTCGAATAAAAATTGCCAACTCCCCAGACCGATTAATATCAAAATATGACATAACAAAATCTATTTATGAATTTCATTCACAAATCTTATTCCGCTTAGGTCGCTATAACAAGCCAGCAATTTGTTTCAAGATAACTTTAATTCGTTTTAAAGAGTTCACGAGATGAAACTTTATCAACCCGCCCTATTCTCTCTTGTTTTATTTACGAGCTTTGCACAAGCAGAAGTACAAAAGAGCCAGTGGGTTACCACTTGGGCAGCTAGTCCACAAAAAGTCTGGAATAAAGATTTCGTTTTCCCGACCAATATTCCAGATCAAATATCGAATCAGACCATTAAACAAATTAGTCAAATTAGTTTAGGTGGTGAAGCTATTAGACTCGTTTTTACCAATCAATATGGCGATCAACCGCTCTATATTGATAAAACTACCGTGGGGCTAGTCAAAGGACAAAGTCTTAAATCAAAGAGTGCTTATCCAGTTTATTTCTCTGGAAAGCTTAAAGCACAAATTTTACCAGGCAAACAACTGATGAGTGATCCAATCCAGCTCCCTGTTCCAGATCATGGGCAGTTAATGGTAAATACCTTTATTCAAAGGCCAACTACATTTAAAACTTTTCATTGGGATGCGAAACAAACCAGTTGGCTCATTACGGGTAACCAGACCGCGAACTTAAATACGCCTAGCAGTGCAAAAAAAACAACCGCACGATTATTATTATCGTCTATCGAAGTAAAACCAAAGCGTAAAGCCCATGTTGTTGCAGTCATTGGCGACTCAATTACCGATGGTGCAACTGCAACTCTAGACGCAAATACTCGATGGACCGACTTTTTAGCTAAGCGCTTATCGCCACATCAAGTCGCGGTCATTAACAGTGGAATTTCAGGAAATCGACTACTCACAGACGGTATGGGTGACAGTGCTTTAGATCGTTTGAAAAAAGAAATATTTCAATATTCAGGTGTGAAAACATTAATTGTTCTGGTGGGTATTAATGATATTTCATGGCCCGGTACTGCTTTTGCACCTAAACAACAAATACCGACTTTTGAAGCACTTACTCAAGGTTATAAACGTGTTGTAGATGAAGCACATCGCCAAGGTATTCAAGTGATTGGAGCAACCTTATTACCATTTTCAGGAGCTTTACCAAATACTCCTCTTGATAACTACTATCAACCGAATAAAGATGAATTACGTCAGCGCATTAATCACTGGATCAGAACCAGCCATACATTTGACGGCGTACTTGATCTTGAGCGAGGTTTAAAAGACCCTAAGCATCCTGACCGATTAAATCCAATTTATGATTCGGGAGATCATTTACATCCGAATGACCGTGGGAATCAACAAATGGCAAATCTGGTTGATGTAAACCAGTTACTCCATAATTAATGTCTAGATACAGGTAGGAATTTGCTTCCTACCTGTATCAATATGGATTAATTCCCCTCTAACTCGACATTAAGTTTTGGTGTAATAGGCTGTTTTTCAGCTGCATATCGTCTTAAAACCATGACGGCGAAAAGCGCTAAAATTGCAGGAATTGCGATCATCACAAAGTTCATCTTATGTGGTAACTCTAAACCCAATAACAGGCCCGTTAAGATAGGTCCAACAATAGCCCCAATTCGACCTACACCAGAGGCACAGCCAATCCCAGTAGAACGCACACTTAGTGGATAATATTGTGCAACATAGCTATAAAGAAGAATTGAAGTACCAATCGTTGCAGCTCCTGCAACGGTCACCAAACCATATAAAACATAGGCGGGTGACTTAAAGCCTAAACCGACTAAAGCTAAAACTCCCGCCAGTAGCATTCCCATAATTACCGGTTTTAAATGGAATTTATCAGACAAAATACCGCCGCCGATTGAACCGATCATTGCGCCAACATTTAGAGCAAGCAAGAACAAAATACTCTTTCCGAGTGAATAACCTGCTGCCAGCATGAGTTTTGGTAACCAGCTACTTAAGGCATACACCATGAGCAAGCACATAAAGAACACGAGCCAAAACATGAGTGTATTGAAAGCACGGCCTTGTTGAAATAATCCCTTTACAGAACTACCTGTTGGAACATTATCTTCATTAAGCACTAATTGCGTAGTGATCGTTAGGTTTTGTTCAGGCGAAATTTTTTGAATAATGCGCTGTGCTTGCTCAGTCTTACCCGTCTTAACTAAAAAGGTTAAAGACTCAGGTAAAAACTTCCAAATGACAGGTAATAAAAATAATGGAATACCGGCAATTAAAAACATAATTTGCCACCCCTGACTTTCAACCAAATAACTACCGATCAATGCTGAAAGTATTCCCCCAATTGCATAACCACTAAACATACTTCCCACCAAAGTACTTCTTATACGTTTAGGCGCATATTCTGATGTAAGTGCAACTAAATTTGGCATAACCCCACCAATGCCTAGTCCCGCCAAGAACCGAAGTACCCCAAACTCAAGTGGGCTTGATGCAAAAGCACCTAAAAAGGTAAAACCACTAAAAAAAGTCACACAGATTAAAATTACCTTTTTACGGCCTATTTTGTCTGCCAATGTTCCAAAGAACATTGCCCCAAACATCATTCCGCATAGTGCTGTACTTGCTAACATCCCCGCCTGTACAGCTGTTAACGACCACTCTTGCATTAGCAAAGGCAGTACCACGCCATAAATCACCAGATCATAACCATCAAAAATAATAATTAATAAACACCAAAGTAAAATACTCCAGTGAAAAGGGGTAAATCTGGCCTGATCAATAACTTCATTTACATTTAATTTAGATGTTGTCATTTACTCACCTCCTTTGTGAGATAAATTCATATTCAATTTTTTAAAACGACATACTGCACCCTAAAGAAAAAACAAATTATTCAAGGTTTTATTGAATAAATTAAAAGTCATAACTCGCCATCATATTGAAGCGGTTATCAATCCCGTTACGTCCATCAAAAGTTTCTCGTTCGCCATACACATATTCGACGCCCAAGGTAATTGGTTTGTATGGGTTATAAAGTGCATTCACCCAGCCCTGCCAAAGCTCTTTATTTTGGGTAGTGCTATTACGTTGTAATTCGGCAAAACGGTTATCATCTTTGGCTTTCATATATCCATAAGCTAAGGTTGAACGAATTTGCGGTGTAAATTGATGAGTAATACCTAAAGAAACGGTGTCAAATTCATTGCTATGCATATTGTTTTGATCATCTATTGCATAGCCGCTGTTACTCCATAGTAGGAAACGCCCATCTCCTTTGACATGGTAATAATCGGCTTTGAGTAATGTATCAGGTGTAATTTGGTATTTACCGCCGAAGCCTACGCCCCAAGCGACTTCCTCATCATGATTAGTTCTCTTTTCGGCAACAAAACTACGTCCCGACAACATCGAGCCATTGGCAAATTTATGATTTAAGCGCCCTACCAACGCTGGTAAACGCATTTTATTATCTGGGTCTGAAGTCGCAGTATATTTCGGATCTTCAACCGATATTGCAAAACTTGTATTTGCCGTTAAGTTATCGCTATAGCGAACTAGTGGTGATCTTAATAATGCACTGCCTACAAATGTGCCCGCATCAATCGTTTCCGGATAATATTCGGGTGCAATAAATGTTGACCACGTTTGACCAATCAACCATTTATCAAAGGTTAAATAAGCATGGCGTATCCGAAACTGATCACGACTGGCTGCCCCAAAGAAGTCCATTTCTAACTTTCCGCCCACCTCACCCGCGGCCGTCGGGGTTTTAAAATTCAACCCGAAACGTGTCACATTAACCGTACTGTGCAACTGGTCTTTTTGTGCAGATTCTTCTGGCGTGTTTTCAAGTGGAACACCGCTAATATTGTTATACATCGTAGATGCCCCCTTCATTTGATAAGAAGCATCTGCCCGTATATAACCATATAAGTTAAATTCTGCACCAGACTTGGTTAAACCTTGTTTTGTAGGCTGAATAGCTTGGGGCGTTGCAGTAGTTGCTAGCTCCACTCTTTGTTGCGATAAAGATTTTTGCGCCTGCATATTGGCTTGTAACATAGCCCGAAGTTCTTTCACTTCTTGGCGAAGTTGTGCTATTTCAGGATCTGTTTGACCTGCCAAAGCGAAAGACATAAACAGGGTCACAGAAACAGCCAACAGGCTTTTTTGAACCGTTGTATTTAAAACTTTCATCATGAAATTTTCCTTTTGATCTTTAATTAGACTTAAAGATCTCGACATCCTTTTTGTTATGTACCTATCTAAAATAGGTGCTTAAAATTTGCCTTCCTTTCACAAGAAAGACCTTCGATCATATTTTTTAGACAAAACCTCCCTAAAGCGGCCTGAAAACCACTTTTAATTTGTTTTAAGTAAAGCCAAATCTTCTAATTCTTTTCAGTTTTTATATTCTCTTCCTCATTGAGAATATGCAGGTTTTATATCCGTATTAACGCTTTCCCAAATCCATTATTTTTTTGCAATAAACCCTTGATACGTCAAAATTTGCGTATAAGGATGCACACTTTCAAAACCAGCTTTTTCTAAAAGTTTTATATATCCTTCAGTGGTTAGGCTAAAAAAGTCTTGCGCCATACGCTCTAACATTTTTTGACATTGTTCTTCTGTTAAGCCTTGTGCCAAACATAAATAACGTAAAGCTTGAAGATGCTGTGGATTTACACACGTCATTAAATCGTAGGTCAGCAAAATCGCTTTTTCTTTTAAGCGATCATAAATACCCTTAAAAAAAACAGGTTTTATGTCATCTGCAATAAAATGAGCTACGAGAATAGAAAGTGCAGCATCAAAGCAATTCTCAAGAGGTAAAGCTGACGTTTCACCGTGAACAAAGGTGACTTGAGAAGATTTATCTAAAAGTTCAACCTGTTCCTGAGCTTTTTGCAGCATAGTCAAAGATGGATCAACTGCTGTAAATTTCCAGTTTGGATGACGTTTAAGTAAATATTCGAGTTCATACCCCGTGCCACAACCCACAATTAAAATATGAGCATTTGGCGGCAACACTGATTGCAAAATGGCATCCACCTGTTGATGGATCACTTCATAACCCGGAATTAATTTACGAATATGTTCGTCATATCCTTCGACTACCTTTGGGCTATTAAAGTCTTTTGCCATTTTGTTTATCCTCTATTTAAACTGCCTTTCAACTTATAGTTTGCTGCACTTTGACCTGAATTTCGACTTCTTTAATCAAAGACATTTCCAGTTAAGTTAAGTTCAGCTCGCATAATTTCCTGCAATTTAAACTTTTGCGCTTTGCCTGAAGCTGTCATTGGAAACTCATTAAAGAATCGGACATAGCGCGGCACTTTATTATGAGAAATATGCTCTTTGCAGAATTGGCGAATGCTGTCTTCATCAATTTGATGATGCTCATGCAAAATAATACAAGCACAGAGTTCTTCACCATATCTAGCGTCTGGCAAGCCAATAACTTGCACATCGCTCACATCTGGATGAGTGTATAAAAAGTCTTCAATTTCTTTTGGAAAGAGATTTTCCCCACCGCGAATCACCACATCTTTAATACGGCCTTTAATTTTAATAAAACCCTCTTGATCCATTTCGGCAATATCACCTGTATGCATCCAGCCAGCAGCATCAATGACCTCTTTGGTCTTTTCTTCTTCGCCCCAATAGCCAGCCATCACTGAATAACCGCGAACGCATAGCTCACCCAAAGTTCCTTGCGGAACGATCTGCCCTTCTAAATCGACAATTTTAATTTCAACATGCGGATGAACATGACCAACTGTACTCACACGTTTATCAATCGAATCATTTACCGAGCTTTGTACACTCACTGGCGAGGTTTCGGTCATGCCATAACAAATGGTGATTTCAGACATATGCATTCGGTCTATAACACGTTGCATAATTTCACGTGGACAAGGACTACCTGCCATAATGCCTGTTCTTAAGCTCGATAGATCAAAATCATTAAACTGTTCATGCTCTAAGGTTGCAATAAACATGGTTGGCACGCCATACGCTGCCGTGCAACGCTCTTGATGAATCGCTTTTAAAGTTTCTAAAGGATTAAATACAGCCGATGGATAGACCATGGTTGCACCATGCGTAACACATGCCAAATTCCCCATCACCATGCCGAAACAATGAAACAACGGCACAGAAATACAGACTTTATCTTCCGCGGTTAAACGAATGCCTTCCCCCACGAAATAACCGTTATTTAAAATATTATGGTGGGTCAACATGGTCCCTTTAGGATTACCTGTTGTACCTGATGTAAATTGAATATTAATGGTTTCATCAAACTGAAGTTGCTTGGTTAATAGTTTTAATTGTTCTAGCTGTTCAGAAGTTGGTGTAGTGACTAAATCACTAAAGCGATGAATACCCGTATGTTGCTGATCATCAATTTTAATAACAAATTTTAAATGTGGTAGTCGTGCTGAACTCAGCACTTTATCTGCACTGTTAGTTAACTCAGGGGCAATTTTTGTGAGCAGTTCTTGGTAATCAGTCGTTTTGAATTGAGAAGCAATAATCAATCCTTTGCATGAGACCTTATTCAACACATATTCAAGTTCATGGCTTTTATAAGCTGTATTCAGGTTAACTAAAATAATCCCTGCTTTAAAAGCTGCAAATTGGGTTACCGTCCATTCCACACAATTAGGCGACCAGATCGCTAATCGATCTCCTTTTCTTAATCCCAATTTTAAAAGGCTACAAGCAAAAGCATTTACTTCATCCTGTAAAGCTTTGTAGGTTAATCGTCTGTTTTGGTGGAAACTGACGATTGCTTCCTTTTCTGCATATTGCCAACAGGCCTGATCGAATTGTTCACCAATGGTCATACCCAATAAGGGCTGTGTGCTTGGTCCCGAGGCGTAGCTTAACCGTTCTTGTTGCATTGAATCATTCTCCTTGATTCTTTTAATTCTCTTCTTACCTGATCTAATTGTTGTTACTGCAACTATTTTTCTAAACCGCCTGCTTTGTGTTGTTTTATCCTTTATATGCTCTATTTCCTCTGCACAGCATCTACACAAAAATCAGCAATCTGTTTTGAAAAATAGTCTTTGTGCGCATGATCAAACTTTGTATTTTGAGCTGGGTCTAGAGGTTCAACCACCACATAGGTCATGGCACCGACAACACAAAGTGCTGCTGTATTTAAATCATCCAAGACAAACTCACCACTTGCATTTCCATCCGCAAGTATTTTTTTAATACTTTGTTTAATCAATTGCTTCACACGAAAACGCTCATGTTCAACCGTTGAATCCACTGGTTCAAACATGAGTGAATATGCAAGCTGAGGACTATTCAGTGCCCTTTTTACAAAGGTTGCCACAGCCTTGTGTAATTTCTGCTTTGCCGATAAGTCACTTTCGGTAATCGAATCGATGACCAATAGTTCTGTATTAATAGCCTCGGACAAAACTTCAATCAGTACTTGGCTTTTATTATCAAAGTAGCGATAAACCAGTCCACTAGATACACCCGCCTGCTCTGCAATTGTTTGTATTTGTGCGTCTTTAAACCCTCCCTCTGAAATTAACTTTCTGGCTGAACTCAAAATCGACTTACGATTTTGTTCCATCCGCTCTTGCATTAAAGATGATCGTTTATAGCTCATAATTTATTCTCTAACAAATAAAATGAATTGTAAATCATTTTATGAATCAGTATTCACTTTTTTAAAAAATCATTGTATGGTAATTATCAAATACCCACAAAATATTTTATGGACAACAAATATAACCAATAGGATGAAGATATCATGAACCTACGCAGCTTGAATTTCGGTCTAGATGAAACTTTAATTGCGCTTCAAGATTCTGTGGCAGCATTTTGTGCAAAGGAAATTGCACCAATTGCCCAACAAGTTGATCAAGACAACAAATTCCCTGCACATCTCTGGAAAAAATTTGGAGATATGGGCCTTTTAGGCATGACGGTTTCTGAAGAATATGGCGGTGCCAATATGGGTTATTTAGCTCATATTATTGCTATGCAAGAAATTTCCCGTGCTTCGGCAGCCATTGGTTTGTCATACGGTGCTCATTCTAATTTATGTGTAAACCAGATTAACCGTAACGGTAACGAGCAGCAAAAACAAAAGTATTTACCAAAACTGATTTCCGGTGAATATGTGGGTGCCCTTGCGATGTCTGAACCGAATGCGGGCTCTGATGTCGTCAGCATGAAATTACGCGCCGAGCAAAAAGGTGATCACTTTGTTTTAAACGGTTCAAAAATGTGGATCACTAACGGCGGTGATGCAGATGTATTGGTGGTTTACGCCAAAACTGACCCACAAGCTGGCGCAAAAGGCATGACTGCTTTTTTAATTGAAAAAGGCATGAAAGGCTTTAGTCACGGCAACCATTTAGACAAACTCGGTATGCGTGGCTCTAACACTTACCCGCTGTTCTTTGACAATGTAGAAGTTCCTGCTGAAAACGTACTCGGTGGTGTTGGTAACGGTACAAAAGTACTGATGAGCGGCCTAGACTATGAACGTGCAGTTTTAAGTGCTGGCCCTTTAGGCATTATGGATGCCTGTCTGGATGTGGTAATTCCTTATTTACATCAACGCGAACAGTTTGGCCAAGCTTTAGGTGAATTCCAACTTATGCAAGGCAAACTTGCAGATATGTATTCAACTTGGTTGGCATGTAAAGCACTCGTTTATGCTGTTGGTGCTGCATGTGATAAAGCCGACCATGACCGCAGTCTACGTAAAGATGCCGCAAGTGCCATTTTATATGCTGCTGAAAAAGCAACATGGATGGCTGGTGAAGCAATTCAAACTTTAGGCGGTAATGGTTATATCAATGAATTCCCTGCTGGCCGTTTATGGCGTGATGCAAAACTTTATGAAATTGGTGCAGGAACTTCTGAAATTCGCCGCATGCTGATTGGCCGTGAACTCTTCAATGAAACCAAATAATAATTATAAATAAGGACGCATCTTATGAACCAATTACAAAGCAAGATTAATGTTCGAAGTGAAGACTTCAAAACAAACCAGCAAGCCATGCAAACATTGGTCACAGATCTCAAACAAGTTGCCCAGCGTATTGCGTTAGGTGGTGGTGAAAATGCCCGTCAAAAACATTTGGCTCGAGGTAAGCTTTTACCCCGCGAACGTATTGATCAACTGATTGATGTCGGCACGGCATTTTTAGAAATTGGTCAATTGGCAGCGTACAACGTTTATGAAGATGATGTACCTGCCGCTGGGGTGATCGCGGGTATTGGTCAGGTCAACGGCATCACTTGCATGATCGTTGCTAACGATGCAACGGTTAAAGGTGGAACGTATTACCCACTTACGGTTAAAAAGCATTTACGCGCACAAGAAATTGCTGAACAAAATCACTTGCCTTGTATTTATTTGGTGGATTCTGGTGGTGCCTATTTACCAATGCAAGATGAAGTTTTCCCAGACCGTGATCACTTTGGGCGTATTTTCTATAATCAGGCACGCATGTCGAGCCTAGGTATTGCCCAAATTGCTGTGGTGATGGGTAGCTGTACCGCAGGTGGTGCTTATGTTCCTGCCATGTCTGATGAAACCATTATTGTCCGTAATCAAGGTACAATATTCTTAGGCGGCCCTCCTCTAGTAAAAGCTGCAACTGGCGAAGTGGTGAGTAGTGAAGATTTAGGTGGTGGTGATGTCCACACACGTCTTTCAGGTGTGGCTGACCATTTAGCCGAAAATGATGAACATGCAATTGCGATTGCACGAAACATTGTCGCTAACCTTAATAAAAAGCCAAATGAGTTAAATAAACAAGTTGATGAACCATTGTTTGATGCATCAGAACTCTATGGTGTGGTGCCAAGTGATGCGCGTAAACCTTTCGATGTACATGAAGTGATTGCCCGTATTGTAGATGGCTCACGTTTTGATGAGTTTAAAGCACGTTTTGGTTCAACACTGATTACCGGTTTCGCTTCACTCTATGGTATGCCAGTCGGGATTATTGCCAATAACGGGATTTTATTTTCCGAGTCTGCACAAAAAGGTGCGCACTTTATTGAGCTGTGCACTCAGCGCAATATTCCATTGTTATTCCTACAAAACATTACGGGCTTTATGGTTGGTCGCCAGTATGAAAATGAAGGGATTGCAAAAAACGGCGCTAAATTGGTTATGGCAGTTGCAACCGCAAATGTACCAAAACTCACCTTGATTATTGGTGGTTCGTTTGGTGCGGGTAACTACGGTATGTGCGGACGTGCTTATTCACCACGCTTTTTATGGACTTGGCCGAACTCTCGTATTTCAGTGATGGGCGGCGAACAAGCGGCAAGCGTCCTCTCGACTTTAAAACGTGATCAGATTGAGCAAAAAGGTGCCCAGTGGTCAGTACAAGAAGAAGACGAATTTAAACAACCGATTCGTGAACAATACGAGCGTCAAGGCCATCCGTATTATGCTTCTGCCCGACTTTGGGATGATGGTGTAATTGACCCAGCTCAAACTCGTCAGGTACTTGGTTTAAGTCTTGCTGCTGCTATGAATGCACCAATCCAACCAACCAAATTTGGCGTGTTCCGCATGTAAGAGGTGTATATGAGCTATCAATTTTTACAACTCGAACAACAAGATCGGGTTGCCTATGTTTGGCTGAACCGCCCTGAATTGCACAATGCTTTTAATACTACAGTCATTGAAGAATTGCATGCCTGTTTTAAGCAAATTAATACACGTGATGACATTCGTGTTGTGGTTTTAGCTGGTCGCGGCAAAAGCTTTTCAGCAGGTGCCGACCTCAACTGGATGAAACAAGCAGGTCAGGCATCTTCAGCTGAAAATGAAGCAGATGCATTAAAACTTGCCCAAATGTTAGATGCACTTGCAACACTTAAACAACCGACTATTGCCCGCGTGCATGGCATTGCCTTTGGTGGTGGTATGGGTTTAGCGTCAGCATGTGATATTTGCATTGCCAGCACTGATGCCAAGTTTGCAACATCTGAGGTTCGTTTAGGACTTGCTCCATCTACCATTAGTCCCTATGTAATTCGTGCGATTGGTGCAAGACAAGCCTCTCGTTACTTCTTAACTGCAGAGCGAATTTCAGCACGTGAAGCCAAACACATTGGTTTGGCACACGAAGTTGCAGATGCTGAAGACTTAGATAAAAAAGTTCAAGAAATTATTGATGCTCTATTACTCGGTGGCCCGCACGCTCAAGCGGCCTCAAAACAACTCATTCAAATGGTGAGCAACCAGACCATGAGTAATGACTTGCTGCAACAGACAGCACATCATATTGCTCAAGTTCGTCAAGGCAGTGAGGCAAAAGAAGGTCTGAGTGCTTTTTTAAATAAGCAACAGCCTGCTTGGATTTCTAACTCGAATAACAACAATTAAGGACGATCATCATGTTTGAAAAGATTTTAATTGCGAACCGTGGCGAGATTGCCTGCCGCGTAATTCGTACAGCTAAAAAATTAGGTATTAGAACGGTTGCCGTTTACTCAGATGCAGACGCAAATGCACAACATGTCAAACTTGCAGATGAAGCGATTTATATTGGTCAGTCCCCTGCAACGCAAAGTTATTTACAAGCAGACCGCATTATTCAGGCAGCGATCGATACGGGCAGCCAAGCGGTTCACCCAGGCTACGGCTTCCTTTCAGAAAATGATCAGTTTGCACTCGCTTGCCAACAACACAATATTTGCTTTATTGGCCCACCAGTGGATGCCATTTTAGCAATGGGCTTAAAAGCGACCTCTAAAGCTTTAATGGAAAAAGCAGGTGTTCCTTTAACACCGGGCTATCACGGAACCAACCAAGATGCTGACTTTTTAAAACAGCAGGCAGATCGAATTGGATATCCTGTTTTAATTAAAGCCAGTGCGGGCGGCGGTGGTAAAGGCATGAGTCTGGTTGAACGCAGTGAAGACTTTTTGCATGCCTTAGCCTCTTGTAAACGTGAAGCTAAATCGAGCTTTGGTAATGATGATGTCTTGATTGAGCGTTATGTGATTCAACCTCGCCATATTGAAGTACAAGTGTTTGGCGATACACATGGCAATTATGTACATTTGTTTGAACGTGATTGTTCGGTACAGCGTCGCCATCAAAAAGTGTTAGAAGAAGCCCCTGCTCCACAAATGCCAAGCGAGAAGCTCGATGCAATGCGCCAAGCTGCAATTGATGCTGCGCGTGCGGTAAATTATGTCGGTGCTGGTACAGTTGAGTTTATTGTGGAACAAGATGGAACGGCGTATTTCATGGAAATGAATACCCGTTTACAAGTCGAACACCCTGTCACCGAAATGATTACAGGTGAAGACTTGGTTGAGTGGCAACTTCGTGTGGCTTATGGTGAACCTTTACCTAAACTACAAAACGAATTGCAGATTCACGGACATGCGCTCGAAGCACGGATTTATGCTGAGGAACCTGAAAAAGGCTTTTTACCTGCCATTGGTAAAATTGACTATTTGCGTTACCCAACTCAAAACCAATATGTGCGTGTAGACAGCGGTATTGTTGAAGGCGATGAAATCACGACCTATTACGACCCAATGATTGCCAAACTCATTGTATGGGGTAAAAACCGTGAAGCTGCGCTCATTCAAATGCAACACGCTTTAAGCCAATTCCATGTCGATGGCTTAGGCAACAATATTGCCTTTCTGGAAAAGATTGTTCGTAGTGAATCTTTTAAACAAGCCAAGCTTGATACCAACCTGATTCAACGTGAACAAAACTTCTTGTTTAGTCCTGAAGAAATTAAACCGGAACTGGTGGTAGCAGCAGCATTTATTGAGTTTTTAAGCCAACTTAATAACAACAGCTCAAACCAAAAACAGCTTTGGCAAACTCAGCCACTTTGGCGTTTAAATATTGCTTATCAGCACAGCATCAAACTGAATTATTTAAACCAAAATACCCAAATCAAGTTTGCCTCAAATGAACATGGCTTCACCGCAGAATATAACGGTCAAAGCTACCCGATTTCAGGTCAATTGCTTGATGCGCATATGGCATCTGTTCAAATTGGTGGGACTCAGCAAAAGCTATCTTTTAACCAAAGTCAGCAAGGCATTACCTTGTTCCAAAATGGACAAAGCTATAAGTTTGCATATATTCGCCAAGACTTTAATCAAGCAGATAGCCAAGCCGATGAAGGTCACTTAAAAGCACCGATGCCGGGTGTAGTCACGCAAGTGCTAGTCAGTGCAAATCATAGCGTAAAGAAAGATGATATTTTAATGACGCTTGAAGCCATGAAAATGGAATATACCATTCGTGCGCCTAAAGACGGCGTGATTGTAGACTCCTATTTCCAAGTCGGTGATCAGGTCAAAGCTGGCGACGAGCTTGTTGAATTTCAGCCTGCACAGGAGGAAGTTGCATGAGTGAGTTTGTCAAAATCGTGGAGGTCGGTCCCAGAGACGGCCTCCAAAATGAAAAGCAGGCTTTGACTGTCGAACAACGCTTAAACTTTATTAATGACCTTATTAATGCAGGTCTGAAATCGATTGAAGTCGGTTCATGCGTTTCGGCAAAATGGGTACCGCAAATGGCTCAAAGTGATGAGCTATTTAAGCTGTTACCCCAAACAACTGATGTGCAATTTAGCCTGCTCACCCCCAATATCAAAGGTTTTGAAACTGCTCAAGCGGTAGGATGCAAAGAGGTTGCGGTGTTTACCGCAGCTTCTGAAAGTTTTACCCGCAAAAATATCAACTGCTCTATTGATGAAAGCTTTGAAAAATTTAGCGATGTCATGAGCGCGGCAAAAGCGCATAACATCCGTGTGCGCGGTTATGTCTCTTGCGTTGTCGACTGTCCTTATGAAGGTGCAATTGCCCCTGAACAAGTGGTAAAAGTTGTTAAACGGCTCTATGACATGGGCTGCTATGAGGTGTCTTTAGGTGAAACTATTGGTACCGCAACACCAGATCGCGTTCAAAAGGTTTGGCAAGCCTGTCTTGCTGAACTCGACAGCAAGGTTTTGGCAGGACATTTCCACAATACCTATGGCATGGCGATTGCCAATATTTATCAGTCTTTACAGCAAGGCATTCGTGTTTTTGACTCGTCCCTTGCAGGACTCGGTGGTTGCCCTTATGCCAAAGGTGCCTCTGGTAATGTATCGACCGAAGATTTGTTTTATTTGTTGTCGCACATGGGGTTTGAAACTGGCATTGACTTAGAAAAACTGATGCAAGCCAGTCAAAATATTAGCAATGTATTAAACCGAAAAAGCTTGTCGAATTATGCAAATGCTTATTGGCAAACCAAGTGTGCGTAGTCATTAATTAAAATAGCTCAGCATCTGGTATAAAACTTAATATTAGGCTGAGTACCAGATCATCCTATCTCATCTTTATCTCATTTCGTTCAGGAATTGGGACTAATTCCCTTATGCAATTTTTTTAAAATTTATCGTTTATCTCTGTATTAAATGCCTCTTTCAAAAGAAGCATTCTCTACCCTATTTTTATTCTAATCTGTATTATTCTTCATACTTTTTTATCTTAGTCCTTAAAAAATTTATCTCATTATTTATAAAAATAAGATGCATCCATTTCAATTCTTGGAGAAATATATTCTTCCACCCAATCTAACCATGCACGTGTTTTGGCATCGATAAAATGGCGTGAAGGCAACAAGGTATAAACTCCGATATCGGGCGAACGCCACTCTGGCAAGATATGACATAATCTTCCATTTTGAACCGCATCTAAAGCCGAAAACATCGGCAATAATGCGATGCCCATATCTTGTTGCACTACATCTAATAATAACTCAGGGTTATCTGCAATGAGTTGCCCGCCAATGTCGATTTGGTAAGACTCACCACTTGTATTTAATAAGTGCCAATCTGGTGTAATAGACGGGTTTACCAAGCGTAAACAGGCATGATCTTTTAAGTCTTCTGGGGACTTCGGCATACCATGCTTTTCTAAATAAGCAGGTGAAGCACATAAAACAGAAAAGATAGTGCCAATTCTGCGTGCGACAAAACGAGAGTCTGTTAATGATTCAGTCAGATAAAGACTGACATCCACCCCTTTTGCCAACAAGTCTGGAACGTACTGTGAAGTCGTATATTCCACTGTTAATTCGGGGTAATGCTTACAAAACTCGGCCATCACTGGAAAAACATAATGATGCCCAAAGCTTCCCATGCTTAATACACGTAAACGGCCTTTGGGTTTAGATGCTGTTCCTGTTACTTCTGATTCTGCTTCATCCACCATTGAAATGACTTGCCGACAGCGTTCTGCGTAAGTCGCACCAATATCGGTCAGTGCCTGCTGGCGTGTTGAGCGTTGTATTAATTTTGTACCTAAGCGTGTTTCTAGCTCGCTGATAAGACGTGAAACCTGTGCTGTGGTCAGATCCATCTGCTCAGCTGCTGCTGTGAAACTCCCGCTATCAATCACTTTCAGGAATGCATGCATTGCATGCAATAGTCCACCATCGAGATTTTTGCGCATAACGTAAATATGTTTTCCTAAATTACGGATTGTTGCACCAGTTTAGATCAACCACAATGACTAAATGTACATACATTGGCACTAATTCTTTTTAAGAAGAGGAACCGATCTTTTTTTATTTCGTATGTCACTTGCTCCAAATATTCAACTGGATGTTGAAAAAAGAAAGTAGTCCGAGCTACTAAAAATTCTAAGGAGATATAAATGAATATAGCTACAAAAGTCACTCCAAATATTATTGCAACAAAGGATGTGTCACTTGAAGATAAATATGTAAGTGATAACGGTACAGCATATATGACCGGCATTCAGGCACTTGTTCGTTTGCCTCTTGCCCAAACTCGCCGTGACGCGATGAATGGTTATCATACTGCTGGTTTTATTTCTGGTTATCGCGGTTCTCCTGTTGGTAACTATGATAGTTTCCTTTGGCAAGTTCAGGGATTACTTAAATCCCATGATGTTGTATTTCAACCTGGTGTAAACGAAGACTTGGCTGCTACCGCTATTTGGGGTACCCAACAAGTTAATCTTTCAGGCCAAGGCAAATATGATGGAGTGTCTTCATGGTGGTATGGTAAAGGCCCGGGTGTTGACCGTTCAGGCGATGTACTCCGCCATGCGAACTTAGCTGGTACCTCTGAACGTGGTGGTGTGGTTGCTTTATTTGGTGATGACCACTCATGTAAATCTTCTACAATCCCGCATCAGTCTGAACATGTCATGATTGGTTGCGGTATTCCCATTTTCTATCCAACATCCGTTCAACAAATTTTAGACTTTGGTGTTCACGCTATTGCAGTTTCACGTTTTTCTGGCCTTTGGTCTTCAATGAAGCTGGTGAGTGAAATTGTAGAGACTTCTGCTTCTGTTCATGTCGACCTAGACCGTGTTACTCCGGTTATACCAGAAGATGTCAATTTCCCAGAGGGTGGTGTCAATATTCGTTGGCCAGACCACGGCATTCAGCAAGAAGAACGTCTTTATAAATATCGCTTACCTGCTGTTTTGGCCTATGCCCGTGCCAACAAAATCAACACCGTTACATGGCCTTGTGAAAATGCCCGTATTGGTATTGCTGCAAGTGGTAAAGGTTATTTAGATACCATTGAAGCCTTACGCATTTTAGGTATTGAAGATGAAACTGCCCAACAGCTTGGGTTACGTGTTTATCAGGTTGGGATGATTTGGCCTTTAGAACCACAAGGCGTTCGTGAGTTTGCCGAAGGTTTACAAGAACTGATCGTTATTGAAGAAAAACGTCCAATTATTGAAACACAAATTAAAGATGAGCTGTACTCACTTCCTGATGGCAAACGTCCACATGTTATTGGTAAAGCAACTGACGGCAAAGGCGAATGGAGTACTTCTATTGAAGAAGCACCGCTCATTGGTCACTATGAGTATCAGCCTGAACCGATTGCAAAAATGTTGGCTGCTCGCTTCTTAAAACTTGATATTCCAGAAAACTTAAAAGCACAAATCCAAAGCAGAATCGACTTACTGCTAAAAGCAGAGCAAGAATCAAAACGTGTAATTGATCTTGCAGAACGTAAACCATATTTCTGTAGTGGTTGCCCACATAACTCATCAACAGTCGTCCCTGAAGGTAGCCGTGCATTAGGCGGTATCGGTTGTCACTATATTGCAGTTTCACTTGACCGCGGTACAGAAACTTTCTCTCAAATGGGCGGTGAAGGTGTAAGTTGGGTCGGTGCATCACCATTTACCAATGAAAAACATATTTTTGCTAACCTTGGTGACGGAACTTACTTCCACTCAGGTTATTTAGCAATTCGTCAGTCTATTGCTGCAAAAACCAATATTACCTACAAAATCCTCTACAACGATGCAGTCGCTATGACAGGTGGTCAGCATGTAGATGGACATTTGAGCGTTGCGCAGTTAACTCGTCAGCTTGCTGCCGAAGGCATTAAAAAACAAGTCATCGTGACGGATGAAGTTAAACTATTAAACGAAGAAGATGGCATTGCACCGGGTGTCGAAATTCGCCACCGTAATGAACTCGATACAGTTCAACGTGAGCTTCGTGAAGTTACAGGTGTCACCGCTTTAATTTATGTACAAACATGTGCCAGCGAAAAACGCCGTCGTCGCAAACGTGATGCCTACCCTGATCCGGCTGAGCGTTTATACATTAATAGTGATATTTGCGAAGGCTGTGGCGACTGTTCGAAAAAATCAAACTGTTTATCTATTGAACCTGTAGAAACAGCTTTAGGGACTAAACGTCAAATTAACCAAAGTAGCTGTAACAAAGACTTCACTTGTGCCGAAGGGTTCTGCCCTAGTTTCGTAACTGTTCATACACGTGATATGAAACGTCCAGCTAAATTTGAAGGTATTGGTGCAGGCTGGCCGACATCACCCGTTATTCCTCAGTTATATGACGTTCCAAGCCGTATTATGGTTGGTGGTATTGGTGGTACAGGTGTTGTGACTATTGGTGCACTGCTTGGTATGGCGGCTCACCTAGAAGGTAAAGCAACCCGTGTTATGGACATGGCAGGTCTTGCCCAAAAAGGTGGTACGGTTTATTCATACGTTCAACTTGCGGCAAGTGATGAGCAAATTTCTTCTACCAAAATTCCGGCAGGACAATGTGAATTACTCATCGGTGCAGATGCCGTAGTGGCTGGTGGTAGCGCTGCTCTATCTCGCTTAAAAGATGATGCTTTAGTTATTGTGAATGAAGACAGCACTCCTACTTCTGAGTTTATTAAATCTCGTGACTGGTATGCGCCTATTAGTGATTTAATTGATCGTCTTCGTGGTCGTGTTCGTCAAGGTCAACTGGTTTCTCTGCCAGCGGCTCGAATTGCAACTCAGCTCTTAGGTGATTCAATCTATACCAACCAGTTATTACTCGGTATGGCATGGCAGTCTGGACGCATTCCGCTATTACGTGAAAGTATTGAAAAAGCAATTCGCTTAAATGGTACTGCCGTTGAAAAGAACCTCGAAGCTTTCCGTGTGGGTTGTCATCTTGCAAGTGACCCAACTTTAGCTGGACGCTTAGTTGCGGCAATGCCAAAAACCAAAACTCCGCAAACTTTGGCTGAACTTGTTGAAGATCGTTCTGCTCGTCTAACAGACTACTGGAATGAAGCTTATGCAGCTAAATACCGCACACTTGTAGAATTGGCAGCTAAAAAGTTACCAGAAGAGTTAACAGGTACAATTGCAACTCAGCTATACAGAGTCATGGCTTATAAAGATGAATATGAAGTTGCACGTCTTTTAACAGGTAAAAGCTTCAAAGAATCAATTGAAACCCAGTTTGGTAAAGGCTTACGTTTAACGTATCACCTTGCCCCACCAGCATTACTCGGTGGTCTAAAAAATGTCCGTAAACGTGCGTTTGGTTACTGGATGCGCTTCCCAATGATGATGCTTGCTCGCTTACAATGGCTTCGTGAAACTTTCCTTGACCCATTTGCACGTCAAGAAGAGCGTCAACACGAACAAGCTTGGCGTGACCGTTACATCGCATTTGTTGAAGCACTTGTTGAAGCACCAGACAATCATAACTTGGCAGTTGCTGAACAAATTGCAAAATTACCGGCAGAAGTTCGTGGTTATGGTCATATCAAAATGAAAGCAATGGACGCTGCAAAACAACGTTGGGATGAACTTACACCAACACTGCTAAAAGTCCGTAACTAAAATTAAATCTCAAAATAAAAAAGTCATCCTTAGGGATGACTTTTTTATTGACTTAAAATTTATTTAGCCATTTTACGTAAAGTTAAAATCTGCTCACTGCGTCCAAATGGACCATACACATCATGTAAAACCGCACTGGTTAAACCAATACCATCTGAGCCATATTGCTGAACAGTTTCCAGACCTAACCATTTACCTTTCGGATAACGGTGCATGTGAACTTGCAAATCAAGATTTGGAAAACCCCAAGTAAATTCGCCTTCTTGTCTTGGTACAATCCCGTTTGCTGTATCTATCATGCCGATCAAATGTGCAAAATCTGTCGTCGGCTGCCCTTCAACCATTTCTTTATCATTATTGAGCCAAACAATGCCTTTGCCTGCGCGATGCTGATCATCAGTTTTAGTGACAAGTGTCTGGATAAAGCCACCCGGCCATCTTTTCATACCTGTCCATTCTGTAAAAGTATCTGGATGGTGAACTGGTTGATCTTCAAGTCCAGCAATATCGGAACTGTCTTGAGTGCACATTCGCCACGCTCTAGCCACAATGCAGGTTTTACCTTGTGCTTGCATTTCAGCTTCAATCAATTCAATGGTTTTACCGGCACGAATCACATGTGTCTTAATCGTAAATTCACCAAATGCAATCAATCCAAAAATATCAAAACTAATTCGACCAATTCGCATATCTTGTCGTGGTGAAAATTGCTCTAACTCTGCTGCGATTACGCCACTTGCAGGTGCCATGTGCTGTTCATTAGGGTTCCAAGCCCCTTGTGCATGGACAGTTGAGCAATAATGAGCAATAACTTCGCCTTGAGGACCGATTGTTCTATTCAGTAATTGATAATAAGCATTCATGATTTTCTTTCCGTAGTCCTTATCTAACATCAATATTTGATGAAAATTCACGTTTTAATGCTTATGTTAACCCTCTATTTGTTTGGCTCAACTGGTTTTTCCTACCAAAAACTGATGAGTCTAAAATTACAAATTTAATCACTAGGTAAAATTTCGCATGTCAATTTCACCCAGTGATTATAAAAATTACTAGTCACTAAAATGCAAAAGCGTCTTGATCGAGCTCCATCACAGATTCAGCTCCAGACTCAATAGAAGCAGCATGGCTCTGTGTACGATGTAAAATTTTTTGATAGAAAAACTTAGCTGTCGTTAACTTTGCTTTATAAAAAGCTTGTTCTTGTGTACCCACCTCTAATTTTTCATGGGCAACTTGTGCCATTCGAGCCCACAAATAAGCGAACACGACGTAACTGGAAAAATAAAGATAATCCACTGAAGCTGCCCCTATTTCCTCTGGGTTGTGCTTGGCTTTCTCTGCAATCATTTTGGTCAATGACAACCATTGTTGCTTAAGCTCAGCTAATTTTTCTTGATAAGATTTCAGGGTTCCACTAGATTGCTGTTGACCAATAAATTGATCCATTAGATCGGTCATATTTTTTAGAAGTTTGCCTTCTGACTTTAGAACTTTACGTGCAAGTAGATCTAAAGACTGAATTTCGGTCGTTCCCTCATACAATGTTGAAATACGCGCATCACGTACAATTTGCTCCATACCATGCTCAACAATGAAGCCGTGGCCACCAAATACTTGAACGCCATGCTTGGCAGACTCATTACCTGATTCTGTTAAAAAAGCTTTGGCAATTGGCGTTAAAAAAGCCAGTAATTCATCAGAGTGTTTTTGCTGTTCCTGATCGTTTGAACTTTCGACAATATCGACATGCTGAGCTAAAAAGTAAGCCAGTGCACGGCCGCCTTCAGAAAACGCTTTTTGCGTCATTAACATCGAACGTACAGCGGGATGCACAATAATTGGGTCGGCATTTTTCTCAGGATATTGAGGACCAGATAGCGAACGCATGGCAAGGCGCTCTTTGGCATAACTTAATGCGCCTTGAAATGAAATTTCAGAAGCAGCAAGCCCTTGTACTGCCGTTCCAATGCGTGCGGTATTCATAAAGGTAAACATACAATTGAGCCCGCGATTTTCAGGACCAATCAAATAACCTTTGGCACCATCAAAATTCAGTACACAGGTGGCATTTCCATGAATCCCCATTTTATGTTCAATCGCACTACAAACGACTTTATTACGGTCCAGCACCTGACCATCATCACTCACATTAAATTTAGGCACAATAAATAAAGAAATGCCTTTGGTCCCTGCGGGTGCTTGAGGCAAACGAGCTAAAACAATATGAATAATATTTTCTGAAAGATCATGCTCACCCGCCGAGATAAAAATCTTTTCACCCGTAATGGAGTAGCTACCGTCCGGATTTGGTTCTGCTTTTGTTCTAATTAATCCAAGGTCCGAACCCGCATGTGACTCGGTTAAACACATGGTTCCAGTCCAGACACCACTAATGAGTTTAGTCAAAAACTTCTGTTTTTGTTGCTCGGCACCATGGTGCTCAATTGTTCTCATCGCGCCATGAGATAAGCCGGGATACATCGCCCAAGCCCAATTAGAACCACATAACATTTCAGAAATCGCAATCCGCAGTAAAGTCGGTAAACCTTGCCCACCATATTCTGGATCGGCGGTTAATGAAGTAAACCCAAGCTCGGCATATTTTTGGTAGGCTTCTTTAAAACCTTTCGGTGTTGTGACTACGCCTTGATTTAAATGACAGCCTTCCTGATCGCCATTTTGATTAATAGGCGCTAATTCATTTTCACAAAAATCTGCTCCTGCCTCTAAGTATTGATCAATTAATTCTCGATTTACGCTTTCCTGATATTTGCTTAAACCTTGATAGTTCTGTTCTGTTTGAAGCATTTCATGCAGTACAAATTGCATATCACGTAATGGAGCTTTGTATAAAGGCATCGTTTTTTTCCTTTCACTTCACTGCCTATATCATGGGCAGTTATCGTTTTTCCTTGAAATGGACTTTTATTGTTTCAATCTCACTAAAATATCAAAAAATTTCTTATAGCAAAATATATTTTCATTAATTTAATAAAATCAACCTAACTTAGCCATAGAGATAAAATATAAACAAATGTTTTTAAATACAAATGTAATATAAAAAGTAGTTAGTCTCGTTTAACCAGAATAAATTTATATTTTGTATTGCAAAATTTTATTCCGTAAAAAATCAATTTATAGTATCGTAATTAGATTGCTTAATAATCCAAGGACGATTCATGGAAAGCCCGAAATACACAGGTCTTGAGTTTTTAACCGCTTTAAAAAATGGTGAAGTTTCTCCATCACCTATGGCTCACACCATACCAATGCAACTCGTTGAAGTTTCCGAAGGTAAAGCAACTTATAAAGTTACTCCTCGCAAAGAACATAGAAATATACAAGGCGGTGTACACGGCGGCTTTTGCGCCACAGCTTTAGATACAGCAACAGGCAGCGCAGCTCATACATTACTTGAACATGGCGTTGGTTATGGAACCATTGATTTAAATGTAAAAATGATCCGCCCCATGCAGGTTGATACGTCTTACTATGCGAAAGCCGAGTTGATTAATGCGGGCCGGAATATTATTAGTACCGAAGGTAAAATCGTAGATGAGAACGGCAAAGTGTATGCTTTTGCTTCAGCAACCTTAATGATTATTCGCAAATAATAAAATTTTAAAGCTCCTATTTATGGAGCTTTTTCTTGCTTTGCAATCTTATTCATTTCATAAAAATCTAAGCGATCAATCATAAAACTCACCATTGCCAACCCTAACCCTAAGGCTGCACATGCTTCCCATCCCCAGTGTTTCCAAGCATACACCGCAATAAAAGAACCTAAGGCGGCTCCGCCAAAATATAAGGTCATATAAATTGAATTAATACGAGAACGGGCCTCGGCCGAGATTCGGTAGACCAGATTTTGGTTGAGTACATGAAATGCCGACAAACCAAAGTACGCCATAATCACACCAATAGCATAGGCAAACAGAGACTGCTGGGCAAAAAATAGTGGTATCCATGCACTTATTAATAACCCCATACAAATCACTGCAATTTTATTTTCAAGCCCTGCCGCAATTTTCTTACCTGCCCAAGGTGTCGCAAATACACCAGCCAGTCCAACAATCCCAAATAAACCAATCTGGAAATCGTTAAAATGATAAGGCTCATTCGCCAAAATAAAAGTCATAGTGGTAAAAATCAGAGCCAAAATTCCAAAGCCAATTCCACCAGCAAAACCACGGCGTAATAAATGCGGCTGGTGAGCTGCTAATGAAAATAGTGAACCATAAATCTGTAAAATATTGAGTTGGTGAGACTTACGCGCAACTGGCAATTTCACCCACATCACCCAAGCAAACACCAAAATGACAATTCCACTAATTAAATAAACCGCATGCCAAGACCAAACTGTAGAAAGTAAACCTGCAATAGAGCGCGCCAATAATATTCCCAAGAACAAACCACTCATGAGAGTGCCTACGACTTGTGGACTTTTTTTCGGGCTGGCTAAACCTGCGGCAAAAGGAACTAAAACTTGAGTCGCAATAGAAAAGAATGTAGCTAAAAAGGTAAAGCCATATAAAACTGGCAAGGTTTGACTTAAAGATAACCCTACTTGTGCAAGGCCCGTACAACACATGAGTAAGCAAATATAACTGCGTTTTTCAAAAAAGTCGCCTAAAGGAACCAATATAAAAAGGCCAACTGCATATGACAGTTGGCTAATCACAATAGTTAAGGCGACTTGATCGGCATTGACTTTTAATGCTTCTGCAATGGAATAGATTAAGGGCTGGTTATAATAGTTTGAACCCGCACAAATTCCACATGTCATTGCCATGATAAAAATAAAGCTTTTTGACAGTATATTTTCTGCATTGGGCTCAACTATTTTTTCCATTTTTAACTACGCCCTATTTTAAAATTTATACATCGATACAAAGTTTACGCGTGATACATCAGCGGTTCTGCCATCAAACACTTCTCGTTTGCCTTGATGATATTCCATACCAATATCCATTTGCTCCATCGGTGAATAGAAAACGTTAGCTGCGTAGTCCGTTAAGCGTTTGTTGGCATCTGGGTTGAGTTTGGCATAAGCCGTGTCGTCATCATAATCAAACATTGAAGCCGATAAGTTTGCACGCCATTGCTCATTGAATTTATATGAATAACCAATATTGATGCTATTCAACTTATTCATAACCAAATCTGTTTTGTCTTCGTTTAAAGAGAAATCACCCGCGGCATTTAAACTTGCTGAATTTGCCAACCCGCTTTGGGTGGTATACGGCATAAATTTTTGATCGCCAACAATATATTGATAATTTGCTTGTACTGATTGTTGTGGCGTGAGTTGATATTTTAAGCCGCCTCCTGCACCCCAGCTTACTTTCTTCACCGTGGCAGTTGCGACATCTGTAGACTTTTCATTAATAAAGGCTTGAGCAAGTGCCGTTAAAGGGCCTTGTTTAAAAGTATAGCGACCCGTTAAAGTTGGAAAAGCCGAGACTCTCGAACCTGTATATTCCAAAGCTACTTTCAAATCATTATTGGCATCAATTTTCCAGTCATAACGGATTTGAGGGGTACGCGTATAAGAGGTTCCCACAAATTGCGTGTAATCCACAGATTCTGTACGGGTTTCCATATTAGACATGAGTGACCATGTTTGACCAAAAGTCCAGTCTTTATAGGTAAAAAATGCATGACGAATACGGAATTTACCATCCCCCGTTCCCATGTTAGAGCTATCAAAGAAATCGGCTTCAATATTCCCTGTAACCACTTTATTTGGGCTATTAAAATAAACACCTAATCGGCTTGCATTAATCATGGCATCGGAACGTGCATGATTTGAACGTTTTTCACTTTCAAAAGGTGTTCGGTACAGACTGCTGGTCGTTCTACCGCCCGAGTCTGGTGATGATTTAAAATCAACCGCTGCATCAATACGGGCAATACCGTAAACCTTCACATTATCTGTCCAAGTCACCCACGAAGGAGCAACAGGCTTCTCTGTTACAGTCGCTTTAGTTTTTTCGATGTTCTCTTCAATCTTTACCTGTTTGACTTGTAAATTATTTTGAGTTTGTTTCTGAGCAGCAAGTTCTGCCTTTAATTTTTGCAGCTCGGTTTCTAGCAAATTAATTCTTTGTTCTGTGGTATCTGAAGAATTTGCAAAAATAGTCCCTGAAGCCGCAGCGCAAGCTGCAGCTAATATTAATTTTTTCATCTTTTAATCCTTAAAGAAGCGTTTTTCCGTGTGTATTTAGGCTACACGTGCATCGATTAGTTCACAGTCTGTGACTGCCTGTAGCTCATCAAAAGTTAAGCCTTCCACCATTTCTGTGACATAAGCTTTTTGGTCTTTGAGTTCAATAATGCATAAATCGGTATAAATACGATTTACACACTGCTCACCCGTCATTGGATAGCTCAGTTCTTTTACAATTTTGGACTCACCTTTTTTAGTGACGTGTTCCATATAGACATAAATCGTTTTCGCGCCGACTGCCAAATCCATAGCACCGCCGACCGCGGGTACATCATCTGCTTTACCGGTATGCCAGTTTGCTAAGTCTCCATTTACCGCAACTTGGAATGCACCAATCACACAAATGTCCAGATGGCCGCCACGCATAATGTCAAATGAGTCACCATGATGCATAAAACATCCACCATCTAATAAAGTGACAAGTTCTTTTCCGGCATTCACTAAGTCTTGATCTTCCTCACCCGGTTGTGGTGGTGGGCCAAAAGCCAAAACCCCATTTTCCGAATGTAAAAAGATTTCTTTGTCTTTTGGCAAAAATTTAGCAACGTTGGTCGGTAAGCCAATTCCTAAATTGACATAAGAACCTTCCGGAATATCATTGGCAATGAGTTTGGCAATATCTTCACGAGAACGCTTTTGAACTGACATTAGATATCTCCTACTTTTACAACGTGCTGAACAAAAATTCCCGGTGTAATAATGCACTCTGGGTCAAGCGTTCCTAGCTCTACGGTGTCATTCACTTGAACAATTGTGGTCTTGGCGGCTTTTGCCATAATTGGGCCAAAATTGCGGGCCGCTTTGCGGTAAGTTAAATTGCCCCAGCGATCGGCTTTATCGGCATAAATCAGTGCAAAATCAGCTTCAAGTGGATATTCAAGCACATAGTTTTTACCGTTAATGGTGCGGGTCTCTTTACCCTCGGCAACCTTAGTGCCATAACCAGTCGGCGTAAAAATAGCTCCTAAACCAGCCCCTGCGGCCTGAATACGACAAGCCAAATTACCTTGCGGAACCAGTTCTAACTCAATTTTTCCCGCTCTATATAAGTCTTGAAAAACGGTTGATCCAGCAGATTTCGGAAATGAACAAATCATTTTTTTTACACAGCCAGCAATAATGAGCTTGGTTAGGCCACGGTCACCAGAAGCCGCATTGTTATTTACAATGGTAAGTTCTTTTTTTCCTAAATCGATTAAGGCTTCAATTAATTCAGCAGGTTGCCCCGTCACACCGAACCCGCCTGTCATGATGGTTGCCCCATCAGGAATAGCTTTTAAAATCGGTTCAATGTCACTGGTGATTTTATTTATCATCTCACTTGTCCCTTTTCATCCTTAATTTAAGGTGACAGATTGATCTGTCACTCTGCCTTTTGCGGGTTAAATAGTCGGTCTTTAATAAATAACAATGGGATTACACCGCAGATAAAATAAGCCGCAGCCATCACCAAGAGCCCTAAGCCAATAGAACCGTTTTGCGATAGAAAACCAATTGTTAATGGAGAGAAAATTGAAAGTACTTTGCCAATGTTATAAGCACCACCCACTGCCGAACCTCGAATTGAAGTCGGGAAACTTTCTGTCATATAGGTGGCATTAATTGCGTATGGAATACCGTAAAGGAAACCGAAGAACAGCATCATCCATAAAATATTGGTTGGTGTATTTAAATAGACAATCACTGGAATAAATAAGGCTGTGCCAATGGTTCCAAAAGCGAATACAGCGCGGCGTCCTAATTTGTCGGCAACGATCCCTGCGATTACTTTGGCAAACATCATAATCAGGAAAGTACCGACCATATACATGGCCATTTCTTTAAACTTGATGCCAAGATCAGACTCTAAATAAGCAGGTAACCAGTTACTTACGCCGTAATAACCAAACTGCAATGCACCCGTACTAATAATCCAGAGAACAAACATGGTGCCATGTTTTTTATCTCTTAAAATCTCAAAATATGGATTTTGACGTTTTTTAGGTTGGTTACTTTGAGCAACTTCTAATGCTTTTAATTGACGCGCTTTTTTCCAAGACTCAGGTTCAGGGACACAAAAGTGCATTAAAACTGACAACACCACAGGCGCAATTGCAATCCAGTAAAGGAAACGCCAACCATGTTCAGGAATAATATGTCCAGCTAGTAAGGTCGCGAGTAAAGAACCTAAGGTGTACCCCGTCATGAGAGTAGCCAAAACGGTCGAGCGATGTTTGGTTGGCACCATTTCAGACATTAAAATATTACAGGCAATATAAAGTGCGCCTAAGCCCATCGCTCCAAATGTTCTTAAAACTGCAAATTGCATATAAGAATCAGTAAAACCCAGCGCACTGGTTAAAACTGAAGAATAAGCAATAAAGAACACAATAATGCGAACTCGCCCAAAACGGTCACACGCCCAGCCGCCAATCAGACCACCCACAGCGGAACCGAAAAGCGTTAAGCTGCCTAGCGTTCCAGCTTGTACACCCGTCAAATGAAATTCTGTTTTAAGACTGGTCAGGCTCAATGCCAAAAAACCTAAGTCTGCCCCATCACACAACAATGTTAAAAAAGCGAATATAAATGCGGTAATCCAAATCTTTTTTGGTGTTTGGATAGCTTCACTGCTAGCCGTATTTTGGGTAACTGTTTCTGTTGTCATGTCCATATCCTCAGAAGGAACATGAGGCATCCAATGCCTCATGGCATTTGATTTTTTATTAGGCCGTAGCTTCCCTAATCATGTTTTTGGCAATAATAATTTGTTGAACTTGTGTGGTTCCTTCATAGAGACGGAACAAACGAACATCGCGATAAAAACGCTCAATGGCATATTCACTGATATAGCCTGCACCACCGTGAATCTGTACACAGCGGTCAGCAACGCGTCCGCACATTTCAGTTGCAAACATTTTGGCGCAAGATGCTTCTGTACTAATATTTTCGCCATTGTCACGGCGGCGAGCTGCATCTAAAACCATACATTTAGCTGCATAAATCTCGGCTTTTGAGTCGGCAAGCATCGCTTGAATCAACTGGAAGTTCGCAATAGGTTGACCAAACTGTTTACGCTCAATCGCATAGTGCAATGCGTCGTTTAACATGCGTTCGGCAACACCCACGCTATAGGCACCAATGTGCAAACGCCCTTTATCAAGCACTTTCATGGCCGTTTTAAAACCAACACCTTCTACGCCACCAATCAATGCAGAAGCAGGTACACGGCAATTTTCAAAAATCACATCACAAGTGTGTGAACCCTTTTGGCCCATTTTTTGGTCAATTTTGCCCAACGTAATACCTGGTGTATTGGCCTCAACTAAAAAAGCTGAAATGCCACCTGACCCTTTAATTTCAGGATTGGTTCGAGCCATTACGGTAAAAGTTGCAGCATGAGGTGCATTGGTAATAAAACGTTTGGTGCCGTTTAACACATAAAAGTCGCCATCTTTCATTGCACTGGTTTTTAAAGAGGCAGCGTCAGAGCCAGATTCAGGCTCGGTTAAACAAAATGAACCAATAATTTCGCCACTTGCGTAACGAGGTAAATATTTTTGCTTTTGCTCTTCTGTGCCATCAATCAAAATTGCACTTGAGCCAATACCGTTATTAGTACCAATTAAAGAACGAAAAGCCGGTGAAGTTTGTCCAAGTTCAAATGCAACTCTGACTTCTTCTTCCATGGTGATACCTAAGCCACCATATTCTTCAGGAATTGTGAGGCCGAACAAACCAAGCTCACGCATTTGCTGCACAATGTCATCTGGAATTTTGTCTTTCTTTACCACTTCGTTTTCACGAGGGATCAATTCATTTTTTACAAAATCTCGAATTGTTGAAAGTAACTGCTCCAACATCCCTTCATCACGGATCATCTGTGATCTCCCTTTTTATGTATTTCCATCGCACCCATCAGCCATCTCCAGCTTGTCTGGATACCATGTTTTAAATCTTGTTTACTGCGGATGTGTTTCATAGTACGAGAACAAAAATATAAATTTCAAGCTTTTTTGAAAATTAATTTCGTTAAACGAAATTTAAAAATACGCCATTACGTAATATCAAACGCTTAGCTTATTTCATAGATCATAATCATTAGAACAGACTAAATAAGACTTGAAATAAATTCCAAAATAAGCATCATAAAAGGAATATAGTTTTGATGTGCGAAACAAGGAATTCAAAAATGAGTGTATCAACAGGGAATAATTTCGTAGAAGTCGACTTTTCTATTCAAAAAATAGCGATTGTAAAAATAAACCGACTTGAAGCAAAAAATGCACTGAATACAGAGGTTCGCAAACAACTAGCACAAGCTTTTACCGAATTAAGTTTTAATGATGAGATCAATGCGGTTGTGCTCACAGGTGGTGAAGAAGTCTTTGCCGCAGGTGCAGATTTAAAAGAAATGGCAACCGCGACTTCAACAGAAATGTTATTGCGCCATACCGAACGTTATTGGAATGCGATTGCTCAGTGTCCTAAACCAGTCATTGCTGCTGTAAATGGTTATGCATTAGGGGGTGGCTGTGAACTTGCAATGCATGCTGACATTATTATTGCAGGTAAAGGCGCAACCTTTGGCCAGCCGGAAATTAAAGTTGGTTTAATGCCGGGTGCTGGTGGTACACAACGTTTATTCCGTGCTGTGGGTAAATTCCATGCCATGCGCATGATTATGACGGGTGCCATGGTAAAAGCCGAAGAAGCTTATATCATCGGTCTTGTTTCACAAGTCACAGAAGATGACCAAACCATTCCAACTGCGATTCAAATGGCACAAAGCCTCGCCAAAATGCCTCCTATTGCCCTGCAACAAATTAAAGAAGTTGCACTAATGAGCGAAGACGTTCCATTAAATGCAGGCTTAACGCTAGAACGAAAAGCATTCCAGTTACTGTTTTCGACCGAAGATAAAAATGAAGGTGTTCAAGCTTTTATCGAAAAGCGTAAGCCGTCGTATCAAGGTAAATAATTTAAAACCATAATAACAAAGGAATGAAAATGGCCAGAAAAGTATTGATTAGTGCAGGTGGTTCAGGGATTGGACGATGCATTGCTGAAGTCTTTTTAAACAATCAGGATGAAGTTTTTGTTTGCGATATTAATGCTAAAAGCCTAGAACAATTTCAACAAGATTATCCAAAGCTACATATATATACGTGTGATTTGGCTGATCATGAGCAAATTAAACTGATGTTTAGTCAAGCCATTCAGAAACTTGGCGGTATTGATATTTTAGTCAATAACACAGGCATCTCCGGCCCAACCGTTGCAGCAGATGAGCTAAGTTTTGAAGATTGGAATACGGTCATTAATTTAAACCTGAATAGCACTTTTTTAATTACCCAGTTAGCCATTCCCTATTTAAAGCAAGCACAGGCAGGCGTGATTATAAATATGTCATCTATTGCCGGACGCTTAGGCTATCCATATCGATTGGCCTATTCTACTTCAAAATGGGGACTGATTGGTTTTACCAAAACGCTTTCTATGGAACTCGGTGCAGATAATATTCGAGTTAACGCTATTCTTCCGGGTGCAGTCGATGGTGATCGAGTTCAACGTGTATTACAGGCCCGTGCCGATGTAGCGCATACCTCACTTGAAGAAGTGACTCAAAATGCACTGAAAAATCAGTCACTCAAATATTTTGTCAATCCAAAACATATTGCAGATTTATGCCTATTTTTAGCGTCAGACAGTGGTCGCTCAATTTCAGGACAAATCTTACCCATTGATGGTGATAAACAATGCTTAAGCTAAATCACCCAACCCTATTTTTCCGTTTAATTTCAAATATAGATTAATCATCAGGATGATCGACATGACTTATGATATTAAAAGCATGGCTGTGATTGGTGTAGGTGTCATGGGCAGTGGTATTGCTCAAATTGCTGCGCAGTCAGGTCATACCACTTATTTATATGATGCCAAAGAAGGCGCCGCAGAACAGGCTAAAGAAAAACTGGCTGCTACATTTCAAAAATTAGTCGATAAAAATAAGATTACATCTGAGCAAGCAGTAGTGGCAAACAACCATTTAATTGTTGCTCATCAAATTGAAGATTTAAAAAATTGCGACCTCATTGTAGAAGCAATTGTTGAACGTCTCGATATCAAACAAAGCTTGATGCAGCAGCTTGAAGACATTGTTTCGGATAATACTATTTTAGCCTCAAACACCTCTTCTCTTTCTATTACAGCCATTGCGGCAAATTGCAAGAAGCCTGAGCGTGTTGTGGGTTATCACTTTTTTAACCCAGTTCCACTCATGAAAGTGGTTGAAGTCATTCGTGGTTTAAAAACAGACCCACTTATTATTGATGCTTTAAACGATCTGTCTCGTGCATTTGGTCACCGCCCTGTTGTAGCGAAGGACACCCCTGGATTTATTATTAATCACGCTGGTCGAGCTTATGGCACCGAAGCGCTCAAAATTTTAAATGAAAACGTCTGTGATATTAGTGAAATTGATCGAATTTTACGTGACGGTGTAGGATTTAGAATGGGTCCTTTTGAATTACTCGATTTAACTGGCCTTGATGTTTCGCATCCAGTCATGGAATCGATTTATCATCAATATTATGAAGAAGCCCGCTACAAACCAAACCCGCTCACCAAACAAATGCTAGATGCCAAACAACTTGGACGTAAAGTCAATCAAGGTTTTTATAACTATGAAACCGGTTCAAAAACAGGTGAACAACCTGCCAAGTTTGTAGAGCGTTTAGCACAATATCCAAAAGTTTGGATTGCGGCAGATTTCTTAGATGATAAAAAACTGCTTGAAGATTATTTAACTCAGCAAAATATTGCCCTAGACACCAATTCGGAACCACAAACAGATAGCTTATGTTTACTTGCTTGTTACGGTGAAGACACAACCCAAGCGGCGACCCATCTAGGGGTTAACCCTGAACATGCTGTTGCTATAGACATGCTTTATGGCATTGCAAAGCATCGCACCTTAATGCCTTCACTCATTACCAAACCTGAATACCGTCAGGCAGCTCACTCTATTTTCAATTTAGATGGAAATCTGGTGAGTATGATTGCTGAAAGTATTGGCTTTGTTGCACAGCGTGTTTTAGCAATGGTCATTAATTTAGGCTGTGATATTGCGCAGCAAAATGTTGCCACGGTAGATGATATTAATGCCGCGGTACGTCTTGGCTTAGGCTATCCATTTGGCCCAATTGAATGGGGAGATCAAGTCGGCAGTGAAAAAATCTTACTCATTCTAAACCGTATAACAGCACTTACGCATGACCCACGTTACCGCCCTAGCCCGTGGTTACAGCGCCGTGTCGCACTTCATTTACCTCTTACTTTTACTCAAGAGTCTTGAAAAGGAATTTCTCAATGTTAAATGCATATATCTATGATGGTTTACGTAGTCCATTTGGCCGTCATGCAGGTGAACTTGCCTCAATTCGCCCTGATGATTTAGCCGCAACGGTCATTCAAAAACTACTAAAAAAAACTGGTGTTCCGGGTGCTGATATTGAAGATGTGATTTTAGGCGACACCAACCAAGCGGGTGAAGATAGTCGTAATGTGGCACGAAATGCTCTATTGCTTGCCGGTTTACCTGTCACTGTGCCGGGCCAAACGGTAAACCGCCTATGTGCTAGTGGTTTAGGCGCTGTGATTGACTCAGCACGTGCCATTACTTGTGGTGAAGGAGAACTGTATATTGCAGGTGGTGTAGAAAGTATGTCACGTGCACCCTTTGTGATGGGTAAAGCAGAAAGTGCTTATAGCCGTGATGCAAAAATTTATGACACCACGATTGGCTCTCGCTTTCCAAATAAAAAAATTATTGCTCAGTACGGCGGTCATTCAATGCCTGAAACAGGCGATAACGTTGCAGCCGATTTTGGTATTAGCCGTGAGCAAGCTGATTTATTTGCAGCTCAATCACAAGCCAAATATCAAAAAGCCAAAGAAGAAGGTTTCTTTGCTGATGAAATTACTCCAATTGAGGTTTTCCAAGGCAAAAAATTACCGCCCAAACTCGTTTCTGAAGATGAACACCCTCGCCCAAGCTCAACTGTTGAAGCGCTCACAAAGTTAAAACCACTCTTTGAAGGTGGCGTGGTTACAGCTGGTAATGCTTCAGGTATTAATGATGGAGCAGCAGCACTTTTGATTGGTTCAGAAGCTGCCGGTCAAAAATATGGCCTAAAACCAATGGCAAAAATCTTATCAGCCGCGGCTGCGGGTATTGAACCACGTATTATGGGTGCAGGTCCGATCGAAGCCATTAAAAAAGCAGTTACTCGTGCTGGCCTTACTTTAGACGACATGAATATTATTGAAATTAATGAAGCCTTTGCTTCACAAGTTTTATCTTGTTTAAAAGGTTTAAATGTTGATTTTAATGACCCGCGTGTGAACCCAAATGGTGGCGCAATTGCGGTTGGTCATCCACTTGGTGCATCTGGCGCTCGTCTTAGCTTAACAGTAGCTCGCGAGTTAATTCGCCGTAAAAAGAAATATGCCGTGGTGAGCCTATGTATTGGTGTAGGTCAAGGTCTTGCAATGGTGATTGAAAATGTTTCATAACCATTGAACCAGATATCCATTCATCACAACAGCGCAGTGATGAATGGATTTATTTTGCAGAGCGAAATATAATGGCAAAACTATTGCTTTAATTATATTTGAGGATCGAATGTCTCAAAACACGGAAACTGAAAAACCAATAAATTTTGATGAGATACGTTTAGATCCTATTTCGCATATACATCGGGAAAACAACCCGCAATTTATTGCTTCTTTAGCACGCGGTTTAGAACTTTTAAGATGCTTTTCTGCAAATAATCAGGTGCTTGGCAACCAAGAATTAGCAAAAATGACAGGTTTACCTAAACCGACCATTGCACGTATTACCAATACCCTTGTGTCATTAGGTTATTTAAAACAATTGTCTAACTCGACCAAATACACACTAGATATTGGTGTCTTATCTTTAGGATACGCAGCATTATCTAACATCTCGATTCGTAATATTGCTCATCAATATATGGAAGAGATGAGCCAGTATGTTCAAGCGCCTGTGGCGATGGCAACACGTGACCGCTTAAATATGGTGTATATCGATGTTGTGCAAATTGAAACAGCCTTAAATATGCGCCGTCCAATTGGTTCGACTTTGCCAATTCATAGTAGTTCTATGGGCCGAGCATGCTTGGCTGCGACCCCTGAACGTGAGCGCAATTTTCTACTTGATGCATTGAAACAAAAAAATCCAGAAAACTGGCCAGCCATAAAACGCTCATTAGAACGAGCTTTCCGTGATTACCAAGATTATGGATATTGTTTGTCTTTAGGTGAGTGGCATAAAGAAGTGAACTCAGTGGCTGTACCTTTGGTCAGCTCGAAACACGGTCTTTATGTTTTTAACTGTGGTGCGCCAAGTTTTCATTTAAATCCGGAAAAACTTGAAGGTGAAATTGGACCACGTTTAATCCACATGGTGCACAATATTCAAGATGCTTTGAATGAAATGCACTAACAGTCGTGCTTAAAACAGTCATGGTTGTGTTGATTAAAGTTCCACTTTCATTATGACTAAGGCATGATGAAAAACGCACTCTATACCCCAACCATTATTTTAATGGCAATTGCCGCAGGCATTTGTACAGGTGGAAATTATTTTAGTCAGCCACTTATTCATTCAATTAGTGTAAGCCTAGATTTAACTGAAACAACTACAGCGTGGGTGCCAACTCTAGCCCAAATCACCTACGCATGTGGCTTACTCTTTTTAATGCCGTTGGGTGACATATTAGAAAAGCGCAAGCTGCTATTTGTCTTTATGTTATTGGCTTCAAGCGGATTAATTATTAGCGGGTTTTCGCACAATATTTATCTTTTACTGCTTGGCACTATCATTACTGGTCTATTTTCTAGTGCAGCCCAACTGTTGTTACCACTTGCTGCAAGTCTGGTTCCAATCCAACAAAGCGGCCGAGTCGTCGGTTTTTTACTCAGTGGACTGATGATGGGGGTTTTACTCGCCCGCTCTCTTTCAGGGCTGATGTCTACACTTTTTGCATGGAATATTATTTATCTGGTCAGTGGCTTTCTGTTACTTGTCATTGCCATTATTTTGCATCGTAATATCGGGTTATTTCCACCAACCAAATCTGAAAACTATGCAAAAACTATTCGCTCTTTACCACAGATTTTTATTCAAAATCGGCGGTTAAGAACCAGAACTTATATTGGTGGTTTTACATTTGCTTGTGTAAGTTTAACCTTTACCACCATGTCGTTGCTTTTGGCTCCAGCACCCTATTTTTTTAGCGACTTTACCATTGGCCTTTTCAGTTTTGTTGGGGTATTAGGGACGTTCGTTGCCAATTTTTCAGGTAAATTTATTGATCAAGGCTACATTCATAAAATTTCAATTTATTGCGGCATTGGCCTTATTTTAAGTTGGATTCTTTTTTCACTTTTACCCTACCATTTCGCTTTTTATATTATTGCCTTACTCATTCTCTACGCTTCTCTTTCTGCTGTGCATGTCACCAACCAAAGTATTGTATTTAAACTTAATCAAGAACTACGCTCACGTTTTAACGCGATTTATATGACGGGTTACTTTGCTGGCGGCGCTTTAGGCACAACGGCAGGAAGTTATGCTTGGAAACACTTCGGATGGACAGGTGTCTGTATTTTGGGTTTAATTTTTGCCGTTTTATGTCTTTATTATTGTGTACATGATGCAAAAAATCAGCACAATTAAAGCTTGTGCTGATCTTATATAAAGTAGGCTAATGGTTCGTTATAAAAGCCCTAATAATCGACCACGAATAATATCTTCTGCATCTTTGACAATTCGGTTAACCAGTTCATCGCATGTCGGAATATCATGAATCAAGCTTGCCACTAACCCACATGACCATGCACCTGCATTTACATCGCCATCAATCATCACTTTTGGATAGACGCCAGCCACTTCTTCAATAATATCTTCAAATTTAATGTTATCGCCAAGTGCTTTTTCTTTTGCCACGATTTTTTCTACAGCAGCATTATTCATGACACGTTCTGTATTTCGCAAAGCACGCATAATTAAACGTGTATCTCTTTCGGTTGCATTCAGAATCGCCTGCTTCACATTTGCATGTACGGGAGCTTCCTGAGTCGCAATAAAACGCGTTCCCATGTTAATTCCATCGGCTCCCATCGCTAATGCAGCAGCCAGTGAACGTCCATCTGCCATCCCACCTGAGGCAACAAACGGAATTTCTAATGCATCAGCAGCTAAAGGCAATAAAATCATATTGGGCACGTCATCCTCACCGGGGTGCCCACCACACTCGAAACCATCTACAGAAACCGCATCGCACCCAATTTGCTGAGCTTTTAAGCTATGTCGAACCGAAGTACATTTGTGAATTACTTTAATACCAGCAGCCTTTAGATACGGCATGACTTGTTCAGGATTACGCCCCGCTGTTTCTACAACCTTTACTCCGCCTTTAATGATTGCTTCTACAAAACCCGGATAATCAGGAGTATTTACCGTAGGCAAAAAGGTTAAATTTACCCCAAAAGGCTTGTCGGTCATTTCTCGGCAACGTGCAATTTCTTTTGCCAGATTTTCAGGCGTACGCTGAGTCAGGCCAGTGATAATGCCTAAACCGCCCGCGTTAGAAACTGCAGCAGCAAGCTCTGCAAAACCAACATAATGCATACCACCTTGAATAATAGGATGCTCGATTTCAAATAGTTCTGTAATTTTGGTCTTCATATTCTTTCCACTCACTGTTCTATAGCTAGCCTCTTATTTCCTTAGTAGAGATAGATACTTATTAACGCATAAATTCTGTCATCATTTAAAGTGAATTAAGGTAAAATTTCACAATACAAAATTTTATACCACAATATAAAACAAAATAATTGATAACGGAATTATTTTTCGATAGCATTATTTTAATGAGTTTAATTTTTAGACAGAAAGTTAATTAAAGGAATGAATGATGCAGCAGGGCAACAAAACTCAAAACCAGCTTAAAACAGGCACAATTCATGAATCTTTTGATAGAAATATACTAACGCTCACCATGAGTAATCCCACTAAAAAAAATGCAATTAATTACGAAATGTATGCGGCCCTAAGTCAGGCCTTAGATAAGGCTGCAACTAATCAAGACATTCATGTGGTTGTGCTGACTGGTGAAAACTCCGCATTTACCAGTGGTAATGATGTCAATGCATTTGAAAAACGCGATACCATCACTTCAGAACCACCCGCTTCGATTGTTTTCTTAAAAAGCTTAGCAACGTTTCCAAAACCGATTATTGCTAAAGTAAATGGTGTGGCAATTGGTATTGGCAGCACTATGCTTCTACATTGTGACCTTGTGTATGCGAGCCAAAACTCTATTTTCCAATTCCCCTTTGTGAATTTGGGACTTGTACCTGAAGCGGGTTCAAGTTACATCTTGCCAAGATTATTGGGCTTTGCACGAGCTTCGGAAATTATTTTACTCGGTGAAAAGTTTTCGGCGGAACAAGCAAAAAATTATGGTCTGGTAAATGAAATATTTGAGGCAACTGAGCTGGATCAAGCGGTTGAAGATGTGGCTATTAAACTTGCTCACAAACCAAGCCAAGCCTTACAACTGAGTAAAAAGTTACTAAGAGATATGCCAATTAATGATCTACTCAATCGTATTGATCATGAGTCGACTATTTTCTCGCGTTGTTTACAGGGTTCCGAGTTTAAAGAAGCATTAAATGCTTTCAAAGAAAAAAGAAAACCGAACTTTTACAGCCAAACAGCCTAAAACTCACCCACTAAAAAGCCAGCCTTGAAAACAAAGCTGGCTTTTATAAATGAATCAAATACGTTTAGCTAATCTCAGTACGAATATTATTCACCATGTGTAAAAGACGCGGTGCAATATCTTCTTCAAGTTTTTCACGGTTCATAATGAAGCTTGGACCACCACAGTTGAACACCAGCAAACCATGTTGTTCATGAATCAGTGGAACAGCAACCGAATTGACATCTTTATGCCATTCCCCGATTGAGAAACAATATCCAAAATCTTGGTAGTCTTTAAAAGCTTTGTCTAAATCACGGTTAATTTTGATCCAATCTTCTTTATGTTTGCTACGGATGGCATCAAGTAAAAATTCTCTTTCGTCTTCAGGCATTGCAGCTAAACATGCACGCCCCATCGAACTTAAATGAATCGGTAAATAGGTTCCGACTTGACGGCGCATGGTCATATTGCCTTTGCCTTGTACCACATCAAGATAAATCATGTTCAGTCGATCGCGTGTTGCCATAGCTACAGCAGCGCCAGCATAGTCTGCCAAATTTTTCATATATGGATGAGCAATAGAGCGAATCGACACGTTAGACAGCATGGAATAACCAAACGCAAGAACACCAACTGAAAGCTGGAATTTACTTGAGTTAGGTACTTGTTTGATATAACCCAAACGCGACAAGGTATGTGTGAGGCGAGTAATGGTTGGTTTTGGCAAACCTGTCATCTGAGCAAGCTCTTGGTTGCCCAAATGCTGATGCTTCGGTGTAAAACAACGTAATAGCTCTAAACCACGTGCTAATGCAGTAATAAATTGGCGATCATTTTCATCCTGCATATCTTCAATCGGATGTAATAATTCATGCCTTAAAGGCGCTAATAATTTTTCTGTCTGCTCTGCATCAACTGCATCATTCATTGTCATACCAATCCATATTTTGTTTCGCACTGCGAAAATTATAATCTATTTTTTCTATAAATAGCAAAAGAGCAAACATTCGAGTCTGCATCTAAAAGATAACTTCATTTATCTCATTAAAGCGAAAGATTAAATATTTTATTTTCTGATTTTAAATATAATTTTAACCTTCCGCTTTTAAGCCACCTACCCAATTACACCTTTTTCTTTGAGCTCAGCGAGTTTTTCTGAAGAAACCACTCTTCCCAAAACAGCCTGCGTATGTTCTCCCAGCAGTGGCGGTGCTGTTTTGTATTCAACGGGTGTTCTAGAAAGTTTGATTGGTGACCCAATTACCTTCAATTTTTCACGTTGAGGATGGTTCATCTCGACTAACATTTCTCGGGCAATCACTTGCGGCTCTTGAAAAGCTTGTTCCAAGTTATTAATCACACCGACAGGAACTTTAGCGGCATAAATTGCATCTACCCATTCATCTGCTGTTTTTGTTAAAAAGTGAGTTTGTAAAATTCCGATAATTTCATCACGATGCTTGATTCGGTCTGCATTTCGGGCAAAACGTGCATCATTTGGTAAATCGGGTAAACCAATACTACGACAGAGTTGAATAAACTGAGTGTCATTTCCACATGCAATAATAAAATCACGGTCAGAAGCTTTGAACACTTGATAAGGCACAATATTGGCGTGTGCGTTGCCATAACGCTTAGGGATATTACCCGATGAAAGATAGTTCATACCCTGATTTGCCATTGTGGCAATTTGAACATCAAGCAAAGCCATATCAATGTATTGGCCTAAACCTGTCACATGGCGGTTGAGTAAAGCAGCCTGTATGGCAATCGTAGAATAAAGTCCCGTGGCTAAGTCAGAAAATGCAACGCCTACTTTTTGTGGTCCACCACCAGGCAAATCATCACGCTCACCTGTGACCGACATGAGCCCGCCCATGCCCTGAATAATAAAGTCATAACCGGGTTCCTCTGCTCTTGGCCCAGTTTGACCAAAACCTGTAATCGAGCAATACACCAGTTTAGGGTTAATCGCAGATAAAGACTCGTAGTCTAAACCGTATTTTTTCAAAGAACCCGCTTTGTAGTTTTCAATCACAACATCGGTGTCTTGAATAAGAGCTTTAATCAATTCTTGTCCATCAGAGCTAGCAATGTCGATAGCAACAGATAGTTTATTGCGGTTGGTAGACTGATAATATGCAGCTTCTTGAGTGTCTTGGCCTGAGTCATCTTTCATCCAAGGCGGCCCCCAAGAACGGGTATCGTCACCGACTTTTGGTCGTTCAATCTTGATTACTTCTGCACCTAAATCGGCAAGAATCTGTCCACACCAAGGCCCAGCCAACACCCGACTTAAGTCAAGCACCCGAATTCCATTTAAAGCACCCATCTTCATCCCACTATATTTTGTGACTCATTTCCTATAGGAAAACTTATCCATTTAAAATTTCGCATAGCGATATATATTTTTAATATACACAGCTCTTTTTAAAAATCAAACTTTAATTTTCTACTAAAAATAATGATTTTTCATAAGAAAATATAGCTTAAATAAATCAACAAATTAGCCAAACATAAATCAATAACAAAGTATCGCATTGCGAAATTAATTTTCAAAATATATTGTTTTGCGTTCATCCTTTGATTACTATCGCTTCAAATATTGGTGATTTTACGAACATCACATTGATGTTTTCTGCATGTAGTAAAAGGATGAGACTATGATTCGAGATCAGGAAACCTTAAATCAACTTATTGATATGATTCGACAATTTGTTGAAGGTGTATTAATTCCTCATGAGAATGAAGTCGCTGAAACGGATGAAATTCCTCAAGATATCGTTGAGCAAATGAAAGCTCTCGGTTTATTTGGTTTAACTATTCCAGAAGAATACGAAGGTCTTGGCCTAACAATGGAAGAAGAGGTCTATGTCGCTTTTGAATTAGGTCGTACCTCTCCTGCTTTTCGCTCTCTCATTGGGACCAATAATGGCATTGGCTCAAGTGGCCTGATTATTGATGGGACCGAAGCACAAAAATCATTTTTCTTGCCACGTTTAGCACGTGGTGAAGTGATCAGTTCGTTTTGCTTAACCGAACCAGATGCAGGCTCTGATGCAGCCTCTTTAAAAACCAGCGCTGTAAAAGAGGGTGACTTTTATATTTTAAATGGCACCAAACGCTTTATTACCAATGCTCCGCACGCTGGTGTATTTACAGTCATGGCACGTACAAACACTGATATTAAAGGCGCTGGTGGTATTTCTGCTTTTATTGTTGATAGCCAAACTCCGGGCATTTCTCTTGGCAAACGCGATAAAAAGATGGGACAAAAAGGTGCCCATACCTGTGACGTTATTTTTGAAAATTGTCGCATTCCAGCCTCAGCGCTCATTGGTGGTGTAGAAGGTGTTGGTTTTAAAACGGCCATGAAAGTACTCGATAAAGGCCGTTTGCATATTGCGGCTTTGAGTGTCGGCGCAGCAACACGAATGCTAGACGACTCTTTAAATTACGCCATCGAACGCAAGCAATTTGGACAACCGATTGCCGAATTCCAACTCATTCAAGCCATGCTTGCCGATTCAAAAGCTGAAATTTATGCCGCTAAATGTATGGTCTTAGACGCTGCACGCCTACGCGATGCAGGACAAAACGTTAGCACTGAAGCCTCATGCGCAAAAATGTTTGCAACCGAAATGTGTGGCCGCGTTGCTGATCGCTGCGTACAAATTCACGGCGGTGCGGGTTACATCAGTGAATATGCCATTGAACGTTTTTATCGAGATGTTCGTTTGTTCCGTCTCTATGAAGGGACTACTCAAATTCAACAAGTGATTATTGCCCGAAACATGATTCGCGCTGCGTCTTAATCAAATTTTAAGCACTTCAAAACGACTTGAAGTGCTTTTTATCAAATGTAGGTAATGGATTATGGCTACAAATTACAAAGAAGGTCTTTCTCGTATACAGCCTCATACGTGGAAAATAGCTTTTATTTTTGCTTTTCTAGCACTGTTGGTAGATGGTGCAGATTTGATGATGCTGTCTTATAGCTTAAATAGTATTAAGGCAGATTTTGGATTAAGTTCAGTACAAGCAGGTATGCTTGGCAGTTTCACATTGGCAGGCATGGCTGTTGGTGGGATTTTTGGGGGATGGGCGTGCGATAAATTTGGTCGCGTGCGCATTGTTGTTATTTCTATTTTAACTTTCTCACTCCTCACCTGTGGCTTAGGTTTCACTCAAAGCTTTCTTCAGTTTGGTATTTTAAGATTTTTTGCATCACTGGGTTTGGGTTCACTCTATATCGCCTGTAATACCCTCATGGCCGAATATGTCCCAACCCGTTACCGCACCACAGTACTGGGTACCCTACAAGCAGGTTGGACGGTTGGCTATATTGTTGCGACTTTGCTTGCAGGCTGGATTATTCCTGATCATGGCTGGCGCATGCTGTTTTATGTTGCGATTATTCCTGTTGTTATTGCTGTCCTCATGCATATTCTTGTACCCGAACCAGAAGCATGGCAAAAATCTCGACTACAACAACCTGTTGTAGCTCAAAACGCATCGAAAACTTCGGCATTTAAGCTTATTTTCCAAGATAAACGAAACCGCAATATGTTTATCTTGTGGGCGTTAACCGCTGGCTTTTTACAGTTTGGTTACTATGGCGTAAATAACTGGATGCCGTCATACCTTGAAAGCGAACTCGGTATGAAGTTTAAAGAAATGACTGCCTATATGGTAGGTACATATACCGCCATGATTTTAGGTAAAGTTCTTGCGGGCATGATGGCCGATAAATTAGGGCGTCGCTTTACCTATGCCTTTGGTGCAATTGGTACTGCTATTTTCCTACCTTTAATTGTTTTTTATAACTCGCCAAGCAACATTCTATATTTACTGGTCACTTTTGGTTTCCTCTACGGCATTCCGTATGGCGTAAATGCCACCTACATGACCGAAAGCTTTGCGACCGCTATTCGCGGCACAGCCATTGGCGGTGCTTATAACGTTGGACGTTTAGGTGCTGCTTTAGCCCCTGCAACGATTGGTTTCTTAGCCTCTGGCGGCTCAATTGGTTTAGGTTTTGTCGTGATGGGTGCTGCCTACCTGATTTGTGGTGTGATACCAGCTCTATTTATTAAAGAAAAATTATATGACCCTCAAAAGTCATAAATAGATCTATCAAATAGGTCATATGCCTATCTGGTTGATAGTGCTAACGATCGAAACATGTGTTTTAAATCGTTAGCCAAAAATAAGGAATTTACTCATTAAAGTTAATCCTTATTTTCACATATGTAGAGTTTATCTACTCTTCATTTTAATTTTTTAGGTAAGCTTAGCTCCCAAGGGAGCTAAGCTTAAAAATATATAGACCTAAACTTTGTTTAAGGTCGTTCACCCTGTCCCAAACGGCGTTCAATATCATCTAGTACATTTGGCAAATCAGCGACACTATCAATCACATAGTGAGCGCCCGACGCATTCATTTTTTGGTATGCCTTATCTTTTAGAATAATCTGTTCATCGGCCGATAGCGAACTCCACTCTTCATAGCTTAAACCGACTTCGTTACCACTAATCGCAAGCCCGACTGTCCAGCACCCTGCATTTAAACCTTCGTCAATACCCACCACGGTATCATCTACTTTTACAACAGTTTTGATATCAGATACATCGAGTTGAATTAAGTTTTTCCATAGCATTTCAGGATATGGACGACCAAATTTCACGTCACTGGCAGTGACAATACAGTCTGGACGGTAGCCCTGATCGGCAGCATCTTTAACCAAACGACCAATCATCATGGATGCATATCCTGTATTACTACCAATTTTTGCACCGCGATTTTTAATATTTTCAAAAGTCGCCAATGCACCCGGAATTAAAGCCGAGCATGTTGGAATCGAATCTAATTGATAAGGAATAAAGTCTTTATATAAACGGTCAATATCTGCTTCAGTTGCCGTCTGACCATATACTTCCTGCCATGCCGCCGCTACACGTGGCATTTTTAAAACGGCAGCAATATGGTCACGTTTTTCTAAACCCATTGGCGCACGCGCTTCTTCAACCGTAATTTCAACTTTATTGTCTTTAAACAAAGCCATAAAAGCTAAAATTGGTGCACGTGAGCCAAAATCTACAGTTGTACCAGCCCAGTCAAAAACCACAGCCTGAATTTGTGTATTGTTGGTCGTCATGAAGTATTCCCTTTAATTCAAATGTTTTAATAAAAGTTATGCTGTTACAGCTTGGTTTAGGTGGTTTTCACAGTAGTTCGCAATCGCAGCAAGAAGCCCTTCAATGTCATGAATATAAACTTCTCCAATATTGCCAATACGGAAACAATTAAGGTCAGTGACTTTGCCCGGATAAATTACATAACCTGATTTTTTCAACGTTTCATAAAATGACTGAAAGCTAAATGTCTCGGCTGTTGGGTAAAGGAATGTGGTAATGATGGGTGATTGGGGTGCTTTATTGCCTAATACCAATTCAAAGCCTAGTTGTTGCATACCTTTAGATAAGGTTTGTTGGTTTTGTAAATAACGTTGATAACGTGCAGCAACACCGCCTTCGGCTTCAAGCTCAAGCAATGCTTGATAAAATGCACGTACCACATGGGTTGGCGAGGTAAAACGCCATTTACCGTTATGCTGCTCCATCGTGTTCCACTGGTCATACAAATCGAGACTGACCGAACGAGCTAAACCTTTACATGCTTCTAGGCAATCACGCTTTGCCAAAATAAAGCCAAAGCCCGGAACACCTTGAATACATTTATTTGCACTTGAAATTAGAAAATCAATTCCAAGCTCAGCAATATCCATAGGCACACCACCAAATGAACTCATGGCATCCACAATCCAGATTTTTCCAGCAGCTTTCACTAAACGGCCTATCTCTTGAATTGGATTTAAAATACCTGTAGTGGTTTCACAGTGCACACAAGCAACATGGCTAATGGCTTTATCTTCTAAAAAGCGCTCAATCTCTATTAGATCTGGTGTTTGGGTTTCTAAATAGTTCAACTCGATCACTTCAATATTTAGGCAACGCGCCATTTGCACCATACGTGCACCGTATGCGCCGTTATTAATAATCAAGATTTTGCCATCACGTGGAATAGCTGACCCAAGCACAGACTCCACAGCAAAACTTCCACTGCCTTGCATTAACACAGCCGTATATTTTTCAGATTGGCTGGTTGCCAACTTTACCAGTCGATTACGAATATCTTGTACCAGCGAGTTGTATTCTTGGTCCCACGTACACCAATCTTTTTGCATTGCACGGCGTACTGTTGCCGATGTTGATAATGGTCCTGGAGTAAGAAGCAAATATTTGTTCTCTAAATCCATATCGAGTTGGGGTTGCATGTTCATAATGTTACTCATTTCTTTCGCGTTCATTTCAATATACATCAATCTGGTTTAAACCAGATGACAAACTAATAAATATTTTGTTCTAATATTTCTTTCATAAATCCAGCCCCCGTGGTCATGCCTTTACCAGCAATTGCACTTACCAGAAAGATGTTTTTTTCAGCTTCAGTGACACAGGCCAACTCATGTTCATGGGTCAGGTAATAACCATTCCAACGTTTTTGAATTGGAGGTAAAGTCAGGCCTAATTTTTCGTGGCAGTAAGCTTGAATAAACTCATTAATCTCTTCACGCTGCTCGAACTGAGGCGCTTCATTAATCGAATAATATTCGTGACTATCGCCTACGATCAGTTCGCCAAATTCATTTTGTTTAATCAGAATATGAATACCGAATTCTTTAATGAAACCCTGTTGTGATGCTTTAACCAGCTCTGCATGACTTGGGCAAGTTTCAAAAGCTGGATAACGTGAAATGGATAAGCCCGAATAAAGAGAAGCATTTAAGTTTTGGTGAAACCGTTGAGTCAGGGCCATTTGCAAACCACAACGTTTCAGATTCAAGCTTTGTAAAAGCTCTGGATATAAAACATCGATCACTTCACCGTGGCAGATCAAAACTTTATTTGCCCGATATGCCTCACCACTTGCCAAACGAACCTGACAACTTTCATGCTGATATTGGGTTTGAACGACACAAGCATTGGTATAAATCTTTACACCTTTTCTTTCGGCATATGCCAATAGTCGCTGCCCAACCACATGCGGTTCGACAGAATAGTCTTCTTCAAAAACCAAGCCGCCTTGAAACTGCTGCTCGGGGTTTAAATAGGAAAATTGGGTGACCAGTTCCTCATGCTTTAGCAAATGAACTGGAATTTGATAGTTATTTGCACGCTCGGCAAACTCATTTAAAACCTGCCATTCAAGTGCCGTATTGGCGAGATACACACCTTGTCTTTGCTCAAATGAAATATCAGTTTCAGCCTGAATGCGTTGATAAAAAGAACGCGTTTCAAGCGCGTACTTTCGCCACTGTTGCTCTGGATGGGTTAAAGTCGATGTTCCAACCATGCCGAAATTACGGCGAGTTGCGCCCACAGGCTTGGCATTTTTCTCGAAGATACAAACTTTTAAGCCTTGTTCTTGCGCTTGTATGGCAGCGGACAAACCTAAAATACCGGCGCCGACAACAATTAAATCAAACTGTGCGTTATTCATAAGACTTCCAATTTGCGAAATTTAGGATGAATAAACCCTTGCCTTGTTGAACAAAGCATTTTCATTTCAGTCGGTTAAATAAAAATTGTGTTTAGCTAAAACTTAATGAGAGCTTTCGCGCCATTGCTGACTTCTTGCCATAATTTTTCGGGTAAATAACCAGTGAATGAGTTTTACAACACATGAGGTGGTTAAAATTAGAATGCTCATGGCAACAGCAGCAACCGTGTCTCCCGCATCATCCATATTTAAAACGGCTACCGCCGCTAAACTGGTGTCTGGTGAATAGAGGAAAATGGCAGCCGACACAGTGGTCATGGCATTCACAAAAACATAGACCGACACATCACATAGCGCTGGAAAACACATGGGCAAATATACTTTCCAAAAGGTTTTCCACTTCGATGTTCCTAGAGTTTGTGCTGCCTGATCGAGCTGTAACGGAATCTGTTTAATGGCATTGGTTAAAGTCAGGTGTGGGACGGTGTAATAATGCACGATGGTTGAAATCACCAAAATGGTCATAGTTCCATACAGCACATTTAACGGGTTGCTTTGCTGGTTAAAAAACAAAATATAAGCAATACCTAGCACCAACCCCGGCACAGCAAGGGGTAATAAAACTAAAGCCTGTACATAATTTTTAATGAGTGGATGTGCCTTAAAACGTTCGGTTAATAACGCCACCATAAAAATCAGTGCTGTTCCAAAAACCGTACTAAAGAGTGCCATGCGAACCGAGTTAAAGTACGCTGCCCAACCGCCGCCATCGACATATTCAAAACTGTAATGTGCTAAGGTCAAAGACAAATCATAAGGCCAAGACTGAATGAATGAAGCCAGCACTGCCGTAAAGATAATCAGTAAAATCGCACCTGAAACTAAACCACAAAATAAGCCCAGAACGACTTCAAGTTTTTTATTCGATGCTGAAACATAAGGTTTAGCCTGAAAAGCTTGAAACCGTGCATGGCGTTTGCTTTGAATACGATCGAAAATGAATACAAAAACTGCTGGTAGCAATAACAAGATGGAAATTACCGCACCCATGCTCATGTTTTGCTGACCAATAATCTGTTTATAGACATCAAGCGCCATCATGTTAAATGAACCGCCAATGACTTTTGGAATACCAAAATCGGTCAACACATAAATAAAAGCCACCAGACTTGCACTGATGAGTCCATAGCGAATTGCAGGTAGTGTGACGTGGTAATGCGTCTTCCAGATATTTTTGCCGAGCGACAAAGATACCTCAATTAAACGCTGATCGACACTGCGAAAAGACACCATCATCAACATCAAAATTGCTGGAAATAGCCAAAAGCAATAACTGATTAAAATACCGATTGGACCATAAATTTGTATATCGCCCAGTAAAGGTTTAAACACACCTTGCTTACCAAACAAATAAACCAATGCCAAAGAAGGCAAAAGTGATGGCGCTAAAATGGGTAAAAAAGCGACCAGTTTAAAGAAGCCTTTGCCTTTTATATTCACATTGGTGAGTGCAAAAGCATAAATACTGGCAAGAAATACTGTAATGACAGTAGCAGCACAAGCAACCCACACCGAGTTAAATATAGAGCTGAGTAAAGCTGGACTTGCAAAATAATTATAAAAATTTTCAAGGCCAACAAAATTTTGATTTTCATCAAAAAATGCAGTTTCAAACAGCATGATTAATGGAGCAATAATCGCTAAAGTCAAAGCAATTGCAACGGCTGCCAAAGCAATATTTGATCTTAATGAATATACAGTTTTTCGACGCGGCTGTGTTTTTAAAACCGCTGAAGCAGCTTCATTTAACATAGTGCGTACCCTTGTTCGTCAAAGACATGGATGAGCTGATTAGGCACTTTTATAAACATCAGTTCTTGCAAAGTTTTGAACTTGGTATTTTCAATTTCAATTTGCAAAAGGTGTTTTGCCTGCTCAATTCCATCGATATGAATAGCGCAAAATAAACGACGCTTGGCACCTAAAAATTCAGTACTTAATACTTTAACCGGCAAATACAACGACTCTTTATCACTACCGAAATCATCAACCAACTCGACAGCTTCGGGTCTAAAACCAATACTGTAATTTTCCCCTGCTTTAAGTTTTTGTTGCTCCAAATTTAGAGGAATAAAACCTAAAACCTCGAACTGATTCGGTACAGCGCAAGTGGCTTTTAAAAAATTCATGGTGCCAATAAACTTGGCAACGAATTGGGTTTGTGGCTTGTAGTAAATATTGTGCGGCGTATCAATTTGCTCAATGACACCATGATTCATGACTACAACACGGTCAGAAATGCTTAATGCTTCTTCTTGGTCATGTGTGACCATAATCGTTGGCAAGTTAAGCTGCGATTGAATCGAACGGATCTTTTGTCTTAGCTTTAGACGCACCTGAGCATCGAGTGCTGAAAGAGGTTCGTCCAATAGTAAAATATCTGGATTCGGCGCAATTGCCCGAGCAAGCGCAACACGTTGCTGCTGCCCGCCTGACAATTGGTTAGGATATTTTTTGGCAATATCGGGTAATTCAATCAGTTCTAATAACTGTTGAACCCTTTGACTACGCTGTACTTTATCCCACTTTTTTTTATCTAAGCCAAAAGCAATATTTTCTTCAACGTTTAAGTTTGGAAATAACGCATAGTTCTGAAACACAATGCCACAGTGACGCTTTTCAGCACTCAACAACGTAATGTCTGCGCCCTTTTTTATAACCTTTCCATAGTCAGGTTTTTCTAGACCCGCAATTATGCGTAGCAATGTGGTTTTACCGCATCCAGAAGGTCCCAAAAAGCTCACGAACTCGCCAGCTTTCAGGTCTAAATTAATATGCGTTAGGGCCTGAAAGTATTGAAACTTTTTTTGAATATCTATCACTTCTAAAACCGAAGGGCCATGTTCAGGATATTTATAGGTCGTTAATGTCGACAATAAATGCCCTGCTAACTCAGCCTTTTGGTTTTGACCTAGCAGCGATGATTGCAATGACGAAGGAATTTGCATAATGAGGCCTTTATCCAAAAGATCACTTTTCAAAACGCTTTGACCATTCAGCCAAAATACGTTCACGCTGCTCGGCCGCCCAATAAAAATCATTTTTTACGAGCATTTGAGGAAGGTTTTTCGGGAAGTCCATAGTGGTATTTTCAATTCCTTTGTAGGCCACCATTGAAAAGTTATGGGCATAGGCTTCATTTGCCGCTTTGCTTACCGACCAATTTATAAATTTCTGTGCGCTACTTAATTTCTTGGTTCCTTTCACAATTGCTGAGGCTTCCATTTCCCAGCCTAAACCTTCAGTTGGATAAACCACTTCTAAAGGTGCACCCTCTGCTTTTAATTTAAATGCCGGATAGCCGAAAGAAATTCCAATTGGAATTTCGCCTTGTGCAGCCATCTTGCAAGGTTTTGAGCCCGAATGAGGATATTGTGAAATGTTTTTATCTAAAGCCTGCATATAGTCCCATGCCTGCTTTTCGCCCCAAATTTGCATCCAAGCCGTGACATCTAAATAGCCTGTGCCACTCGAAGCTGGATTTGGCATCACAATCAGGTTTTTATAAATCGGGTTGGTTAAATCTTTCCAAGTTTTTGGAATTGGTAACTTACGTTTTTCTAATTCGACTTTATTTACACAGATTGCAGATTCCCATGCATCCATACCCGTCCAAGTCGGTACAGGTTTTTGGCTTACAAATTCTGGTTTTAAATTTTGCACACCGTCAGGTTTGAAAGGCTCAAGCATGTCTTTCTTTTCCATGACCAGCAAACTGGTTAAAGCAACACCAAAAACCACATCCGCTTGAGGATTTTTCTGCTCTGCCAAAAGTTTAGCGGTGATCACACCTGTTGAATCACGTACCCATTTTACTTTTAGCTCTGGATAGGCTTTGTGTAATTCTTTTTGGTATTGCTTAAGCTGATCGGCTTCCACTGCCGTATAGACTGTAATTTCTTCTGAGTTTTTTGATGTTGCTGATGAACATCCCATTTGAATAGCGACCACTACACCTAAAACTGATGCAGTGCCGAGTTTGATTGTCTGTTGAACATACTGTTTCATCTGCAAACCATCGAATGCAATTATTTGATGATCGTATTTCAACAGCTTTATATGACAGTTTAATTAATCTGGTTTAAACCAGATTGTATTTTTATGCTCGCGCTTCGAAATGTAAATCTAAAACATCATGTAGCCAATATTCTTGGTCGACATCAGTAATTACGCCTTCTTCATTTCTATTACTACGACGAATATATAAACCGAGCGCGCCTACATTGACATGAAGTGCTTTGGCCTGCTGTTCCGATAAAGCGGTTGGATACAGATTAATGTCAGCTCTGGTGATATGGCAGTTATATTGATTTGCCATCAGTAAAGTAATGGATTGCTTAAGATCATGAGTTAAAAACTCAGGAAAAAGTTCGGCATTCACCCGTAAATGCTCAACCAAAACAGGTCGTCCATTAATACAACGACGTCGCCAAACCGAATAAATCTGATGCCCTTTTTCAACTTTTAAATGCTTGGCATCCCAAGAAGTAGCCTGAGTCAGTTCACTCGAAATCACTTCGGTCGAAGGTTCATAGCCTTGTTCAATCACAAACTGATTAAAGTTTTTTGTAGATTGCGGGTGATAAATAATACGAGGAGAACGAACATACCAACCACGGCGGTCTAAACGATAAATCAAACCATCGGTTTCCAAAGCCAGCAAAGCTTCACGCGCAGCCACGCGAGTAGTTTGGAATTGTTCAGAAAGCACTCTTTCCGAAGGGAGTTTTGCGTGGGCTTTTAATAAGCCAGATTCAATATCGTGGGCAATTGTATCGCGGATAGGAATATATTTAGGTATGCGAGCTTGGTCCTGTTCCATACAAACTTAGAATTTATAAATAAAGAAATTAATAGCAATATACTGAAAAAATGTGACAAAAGCTTTTATTAATGCTGATCTTTTAAGCAAAACGCGTCCTATTCCCCGCTTTTTCCAATTCATTTTTTCATAAAAAAAATCGAGTGTTCACGCCTACAATAGCTTCTGAAAATTTTCCTTAGCTCATTTGTTCATCAAGAAAAATCGGCATCGCATAGCCATTACATCATATTTAGTTAGACACTTTTTAAGATAAAAATTCATATTTCTGTACGGACTCTTACACAGGAATTGACGGTTTGCACTAAAAATCAATATCACGCCTCCTATATTACATTCTTGTAGAATTAGAATAACATGATCAAGAAAAACCCAAATCATCCTAAGCAATAAAAAAATACACTCATCATCTTATATTTATAAAGTCTTAATATAAAATTATTCATTTAATAAAAACTAAAATATTAAGAAAATCACTCAACCTCAAAACAAACATAAAATTTTAATTTAACTAAAACCTTAAACAATAAATCTAATTAAAAAAAGAATATAAGACATACTAGCTCATTTATTGCACAAAACAAAAACTAAAAACTTGCGGTTAAATACCATCCAATTATTCATTCAATCTAATTAATATTTTATTTATAAAATTTAAATTAACTTATTAAAAACTATTAAACATGACATTAGATGCTTAAAAATTGACATGACATAATCCAAAATTTTAAAACAGCTTTAATAAATAATAAATAAGCTTATGAAAAATATAGTAATTTTAATTTTTTATATTCTATTGAATAAAATTATGGCTATTTATTTCACCTTTTTTATATTTTACCAACTGATAAAAATCACAATCCAACACATTTAAAAAATAAAAAAATCTCTTGTAATAATAAAGTTAATTATTTACCAAATGTTATATTTTAAAAAATTTTATTAAAAACAGCACCAATAAATAGATTAAAAAAATAACATTCAAGAAATTATAATAATTTTTCTTCTTGTTTTTTTATGAATGTATATTTAGATTTAATTAAGATTAATTGAAATTAGATTTGTATTTTTTCAATTTAGTTTAAGCAAAATTAAACTTTACTTAATAGCGACTATAATATTTTAAGGAGAAAGTATTATTAAGACCAAATCGTGTGACATTTTAAATCAATTATATTTCAGTACTTAACCATAAAAATTCACCCAGCATTAAATTATATTTAGCCAGGAAAGATTAAAAAACTCATGAAACTTAAAACAAAATTTTCTCATCTCGCTTATAGCTGTGCATTAATATTATTCGGTTCGGTGCAATTTGCTCATGCAGCTCCTTTACTTACTCCCCATGTTACAAATGAAGTAAGCCCTGCTCCTACAGCAAATGCATGGATTGAAATTGATACTCAAGCTTTTGAAGATAATATTAAAAGGACAAATCAGTTACTTAATGGCAAAACACAACTTTGTATAGTCATGAAAGCTAACGCATACGGCCATAGTATTGATCTACTTATGCCAAGTGTTATGAAGTTAAACGTATCTTGTATTGGCATTACCAGTAATGCTGAAGCGGCTATGGTGCGTAAGCATGGCTATAAAGGCAAAATTACACGTTTACGTACCGCCACAGATAGTGAAATTATCAATGCACAGGCGTTAAATATTGAAGAGCTTTTAGGTAATTATGACCAAGCTGCTCGTATGTCTAAATGGGCAGAAGCGAACAATACAACTGTTCATTACAGCTTGGCTTTAAATTCGGGTGGTATGGATCGTAATGGTCTTGAAATGGCTACGGCTCTAGGCAAAGAACAAGCTGTGGCGATCACCAAACTTCCCCATCTTAAAATTGACGGCATTATGACCCACTATGCCGTAGAAGATGAAAAATTTGTCCGTGAGCGTCTGGCGCAATTTAATGAACAAACCGCATGGTTGATTAAAAAAGCCAAACTGAATCGTAAAGAATTAACATTACATACAGCTAATTCATTTGCTACTGTAAACGTTCCTGAATCACATTTAGATATGGTTCGTGCAGGTGCAATTATATATGGTGATTTTCCTAATCACCCTGAATTTAAAGGCATGATGGCATTTAAAACACAAATTGCCGCGGTTAATAATTACCTGAAAGATTCAACTGTAGGTTATGACCAAACCTATACTTTGAAACGTGACTCTAGACTCGCAAACCTCCCTGTAGGTTATTCGGATGGCTACCGTCGTAGTTTTAGTAATAAAGCTTTTGTATTAATAAATGGACAAAAAGCGCCAGTGGTTGGTCGAGTATCAATGAATACTGTTATGGTTGATGTAACAGATATTCCAGAGGCAAAAGCAGGTGATGAAGTTGTATTATTTGGTCATCAAGGCAATGCAGAAGTTAAAACGAGTGATTTAACGAGTCTTACAGGCCACATTTTGACAGAAGCCTATATCCCTTGGAGTAACTCTAATCCACAAGTGGTTAAACCCCTTCAATCTCAGCAACAAGTGATATTAACCAATAATAAAGTTGCGGCAAAGGCCAACTAAACTTTAGGTGAATTGATAGGTAGCCCTATATTCTAAAAAGTATTGGGGCTACTTTTAGCTGAATCACATCTTTTAAGCGATTTCATTCCATCCAGTTTTTTACATAAAAAAGAGCATTTGCATGCCCTTTTTATTTTTTATCTAGCCTTTAGCTTGCGTGCTTGAAACTATCAATTTGCTTAATCTCATAAGGCAAACCGACATAGTTTTCGGCCAATGTGGTTTTACCTGCGATAGACCCAAGCACATAACTTAACTCAGCTTGTTTAATCTTATGATCAAACTCACTTTCAGTTTCAAAACGATGCAACAAATGAGTCATCCACCAAGAAAAACGCTCAGCTTTCCATACACGTTGTAAGCATTTTTCTGAGTATTCATTTATACCTTGCTCGGAACCTTCGACATAATATTCAACTAGCGCACTTGATAAATAAGCAATATCAGAAGCCGCGAGGTTTAAGCCTTTTGCTCCTGTCGGTGGAACAATATGCGCAGCATCGCCAGCTAAAAATAGTTTTCCGAAACGCATTGGTTCGGTCACAAAGCTACGTAACGGCGCGATACTTTTTTCAATAGAAGGTCCTGTCACTAACTTTTCACGGCTTTCAGGGTCTAGGCGGTTTTTTAGCTCATCCCAGAACTTTTCATCTGACCAATCTTCGACGTGGTCTGTTAAAGGCACTTGTAAATAATAACGGCTACGTGTTTCTGAACGCATACTACATAAAGCAAACCCACGCTCTGACTGTACGTAAATGAGTTCATCGGCTACAGGTGGCACATCGGCCAATACCCCTAACCAGCCAAACGGATAAACTTTTTCAAAGGTCTTAATTTTATCTTCTGGCACGCTAGCACGGCAGACACCATGGTAGCCATCACACCCTGCTATAAAATCACACTGAATTTGAAAAGCTTTACCTTGATACTCAAACTCAACTTTTGGTGCCGTGTAAAAATCTTTCACTTGTACATTTTGAGCTTCATAAAATGAAGTGAGCTGCTCTGCTTCACGCGCAGTCATTAAATCTTTAGTCACTTCGGTCTGACCATATACGGTTACTTGTTTGCCACCCGTGAGTGCTGCCAAATCAACGCGATGCAATTCACCATTGGTTAAGATTTCAATGCCCGAATGCGGTAATCCTTTGTCTTTTAAATTTTGGTCAACACCTGCTTGTTTCAGTAAGTCGACTGAAACTTGCTCTAAAATTCCTGCACGAATCCGTGAAGCCACATATTCAGCACTACGTTGCTCAACAATAATATGATCGATGCCAGCTTTATATAGAAGTTGCCCCAGCAATAACCCTGCTGGTCCAGATCCAATAATTGCAACCTGTGTCTTTAAAATATCCATAACTTCATCCTTGTTTCATCCTGACTTTTAAATTACTGGCTTTAAGTTTTGTGCACTATGTATCCAAGACGAAAATAACCGTTTATCATTTAGTTTGTCCGAATAGCGGACAGAAACAACCAAAATAACAGGAATGAAAGGATGCCTTCTCTCGATGCTTTTTTAGAGCACCCAAACTCGCATGAGAAAATTCGTCAAGAAGACTACATTGCAGGCTTAGCAAAAGGCTTAGCTTTACTCGAAGCTTTTGGAACGGATCGCCAGCGGCTTAATGTCACTCAAGTGGCTGAGCGAACCGGTATAAGCCGTACAGCGGCAAGGCGTTATCTAAAAACTTTAAAATACTTAGGCTATTTAGAAACCGATGAACATTACTTTTGGCTCACTCATCGGGTGCTGCGCTTTTCGAGTTCTTATTTAAGCTCTGCCCATCTGCCTAAAGTTGCTCAGTCATTTTTAAATCTTTTGTGTGCGCAGACATCTCTTACTTTCTCGATTGTGGTGTTAGACGATAACGAAGTGGTGCCGATTGCCCGCAGTTATTTACCTCAGCAAGATAACTTACGTGTCAGCCCTTACGGCATGCATTTAGGAAACCGACTGCCTGCCCATGCAACGTCTACAGGTAAAGTATTGCTGGCAGCACTACCCGAAGAAGCCCAACATACTTGGGTAAAAAATTATGGTTTAAAGCGCTTAACCCCTTTTACCATTGTAGATGAGTCAAAGTTTTTTGAAGTGCTTAAGGGCATTGCGTTATCGGACTATTGCCTTTCCAAAGAAGAACATGAGCTTGGCGTGATTGCGATTGCAGTTCCCGTTTTTAACGCACAGGGTCAAGCCATTGCAGCGCTTAACTGTATGTCGCAAACCAACCGAATACAAGAAGACTATTTGGTTCAGCAAATTTTGCCATTGCTGCGCAACACGGCAAATGAACTTAGAAATGTAATTTAAATAGACTTAGAAACTCTTGTCATTAATTAGAGATACAAGAGTTTCAGCTCATGATTTTAAATGGCGAATTCTTTGACTTGCTGGTTTGCCAAATCTAAAGCGTTGCTGCGATAGGCATGCATGTCTAAGCCCTCTGCATAGATAAAATCGACATCATGAATGCCCATTAGCCCTAACACCGCTTTGAGATAAGGCGTTACTGCTTCAGTTTCTTGGCCGACATGAATACCGCCCCGACTACTTACCACCACAGCTTTTACGCCTTCAACCAAACCTTGAGGATAAGTTTCGGTGTAGCGGAATGTTTGTCTTGCTCGTGCCACTAAATCGAACCAGTTTTTGAGTTGAGTCGGCACATTTAAGTTATACATGGGTGAGCCAATGACCAATAAATCAGTATTTTTTAATTCAGCAATTAATTCGTCCGACAAAGCAACAATTTGTTGAATGTCTTGATTTACATTTTCAGCCCCACGCAGTGCCTGAAAAATTTCTAAATCTAATACAGGCAGGTTCATTTCAGCTAAATTGCGTATGGTGATGTCATCTTGCAAACCTTGGTCTTTTCGATGTTCAAGCATGATATCGATTAGGCGATTGGTTTGTGAACCCTCACCCATAATGCTGGATTTTAATACCAATATTTTTGCCATGACCATCTCCACGTTTTTGATGAAGCCATATTAACTCCACAATAAATTCAACAGTGGTGATATTATTTCTTATCATTGGTTCCTTTTAGGCAACAATCATGCAACATGAGCTAAGTGCAATATCTATATTTGTGACTGTGGTTGAAGCTGGAAGTTTTGTAAAAGCTGCTGAGCAATTGCATTTAACTCGCTCAGCTATAAGTAAAAATATTGCTCGGCTGGAAGAACAGCTTGGTGTTGCTTTATTTAAAAGAACAACACGTTCACTCAGCATGACTGATGAAGGCGCTTTGTTTTATGAGCATAGCCGCCGAGCGTTAAGTGAAATACAAAATGCCGCGGCCCTGTTAGACCAAGGGAAAATTAATGCAACAGGCCGATTAAGAATGTCTGTGCCAGTGCTGTTCGGGCAACTCTTTGCTGCTCCGCTCATGGTTAAATTTGCTCAGCAGCATGCGGACTTACAGTTAGAAATTTCATTTAATGATCGAACTGTAGACTTGGTCGAAGAAGGTTTTGATTTGTGCATCCGCATCGGGGCATTGCCTGACACCACTCAGCTCGTTGCCAAACCGATTGGTGAGCATCGAATGCTACTTTGTGCCTCACCTGACTATTTGAATAAAGCAGGTCCTCTACAAAATATTGAAGACTTAGACCATCACGCCACGATTGCCGATCCGCATTTTGGTCAAATGCAAAAATGGCGACTTCAAAAGGAAAATGACGAGCCTTTATTTATAAAACCCAAAGCAAAACTTCTTTTAAATGACTTACAAGCTATTAAAAATGCAGCGCTTGCTGGAGCTGGTATCGCTTGGCTACCCGACTGGCTCATTCAAAATGAATTACAGGAAGGTAAGCTGGTACAAGTATTAGAAACCATGTCGAGCATTGCTTTTCCGATTCATCTGGTATGGCCTACGCTGCCTTTTATGCCACTCAAAACCCGCCTTGCAATTGATTATTTGGCGCAGCATTTACCCCCTGAACTGAACAAATAAGCTTAAAATAAATAAGGCCTTATCTACTGGAACAAGGCCTTTTTAAATATTCAAAGCCAATGTTTATGGCTTATATTCAAATGCGTTGACCGCCTTATTCGCATTAAGGAAACAATCCAACATCTTTTCCCGATCAATTGCCCCATCTGAGCTTAAAAGCTGAATAATTGTGCCCTCCACCATATATAAAAATAGTTTGGCGTCTTGAAAAGTCGCATCGGTTTTTAGTTTTATCAGCTGGCTATAGATTTCATTCAGCAGCCATGTGCGATATCTCACTGCGGTGATATAGGCTTTTGGATAGGTCAGTTTCGTTTCAAACATGGCTTTAAATAAGAGGTAAAACATCCCCTCTACATCGGTATGTAAGAAATAAAGCTGTTTGAGTTTATCGGCCGCGCTTATGTCTTGGCTGTACTCTACAATTGAGACCACTTTTTCTTTTAATCGCTCTTTTTGTACGATCAGACAGATTTCAATAAACCGCGCTTTTGAGAGAAAGAAGTTATAAAAAGTCGCTTTGGTAATTTCGCATTCTTTGACGATTCGATCTACCCCAACGGTATGAAAGCCACGATGGTGAAATAAATCAATCGACTTGTTGATGACTTGTATAGCACGGGAAGAAAGCACTAACTTTGGCATAGTTTTACCGTTATAAATTCTTGTTGTTTGTAAATGAGATAAAAAGCCTGTGCCCCTTTTGGGAGAAAAAAAGGCACAGCAAAGCCGTAAAGACTGTGCTTGGCACATCTCAAATTTGTTGTTGCTAAGTTTTAAGTAAAAATGACTTTAAGCCTGAAAACCTTAGGGCGTTCAAGCTGCTTTAATTTTTAAGCTGTGTCGTTATAGCTTTTGGCATTGAGCGCCAAGAAATAATGGATGTGCAAAGCCAACTCCTTTTTATTGGGAGTTCTGCCAAACATTTATAGAATTATGGTGGCAGAACGAGAAAGGGTTCGCGGACTGGTACAACAACCAGCACACCCGAAGGTGTCCCTCTCCCGTCCTACCGCTACGGGAGGAGACGAGGAGATGCTCACACAAAATTATCCCTCAGAAAGGAATAATTCTGATGCTGTTGTAATCGGTCCGCGACGACCGTCTGGCAATGTAGGCCAGCAGGCAAAGAATAGTGCCCAACCCTATTGCAGTCAAGCACGTAAAATGCCATTTGTTTTAAATTAAATCATTAGAAAAGTAAGGCTAAATAATGGGTGGGTTATTGTTAAGTTGAGAAATAAAAACAGCCTTGGGAGGCTGTTTTAAATAAGAGAAATGAGATTAACTTTAATGAGTGGCGAATTCAAACATGAGGTGCGACAGTTTCAAAAGCCATATGATAATCAACAA
>ERZ501024.44-NODE-44-length-70356-cov-15.190837_pt1 | contig 70356 bp, 59 predicted proteins | sample MGYA00248893_ERZ501024 | MGnify/ENA primary metagenome ERZ501024 (study PRJEB25958, sample SAMN03398501) | human skin metagenome | study: EMG produced TPA metagenomics assembly of the Human Skin Microbiome Metagenome (human skin metagenome) data set. | reverse complement strand
ACCGCACTCATAATGCGGGGGTCACAAGTTCAAGTCTCGTCATAGCCACCATTTTTATAGACCACGTTCTCTAAAACGTGGTCTTTTTTTGTCTGTGTGTTCATCGTTTGAGTAGTGAGTAGAGGACTTTACTAGTCACAGGTTATTGAGCTGGTATCCAGTTTGATTTGTGGAAACTTTTCTGTATATGTATTTAAAATCTGTTGGCGTTGATCTTTGCCAAAGACCTGTTCCTGTAGCTGTGTAATTTTCTTTTCACTTAAATATTGTCTGGCACAGTGCAGTGCTATCTGATTCTCCTTGGCAATACTGAGTTTTTGACTCTCTGTGATTTCATCAATTCGATAAAGCTTCTGTTGTGCCCGACTGAGCTGTGCCAAGCTGCGCTTTTGCTGCATGCTAAGTAATTGCTGGTGATTAATCCATTTGGCTACATCCATATGTACGCCGTTATAATCTACAAAGATTGGACTAATCGCACTGCAGGCTGTAAATGCGGACAAGACAGTACTGGCGATCATCATTTTAATTTTCATGTTGTGTCCTGATAAAGTTCTCAAATTATTTTCTACGTAAAATCAAATATGTGTATTATTTTTCAGCAAAACGCATCTTTTTGCTTAAAGACTGAGCATTCATTAAAGATAGTTCTTGACGCTGGGCAATGAAGTTTAGATAATGCGCACACAGTTTACGGCTATGTAGCTCAGTTGGTTAGAGCACAGCACTCATAATGCTGGGGTCACAGGTTCGAGTCCCGTCATAGCCACCATTTTAAAAGACCAGACTCTCAGTCTGGTCTCTTTTTTTGTGCCTAAAAATTATTGCCGAATATTTTTGATTAATGATCAGCCTAATCTTATAAAAATTAAGCTTTAATATATTTATTGGTTTACCTGATACTGCCGGATGAGCTCTATTGTGTGCGGTGCTGCATAAAATGGTGATAACAGCTGATGTAATAACGGGTCAAGTATGTCATTTTGATCGAGCGCTTGCAGTACAGATGGAATAAAGCGTAAACCTTCATTCATTAAGTCATCCTGGGTCAATCCTACGGCATTCAGCAGTTCTTTTAATGAATGTTCCTGGAAGTATTGATAAAAAATATTTACACCTTCGAGGATCAGTTGCTGTAAATAGCTGCTTTCACGTAATTCCCGCCAGGATTCATAAAGTAATACAAAGAACTCTTCTATATCAATTGCAGTAAATTGCGACATACTGTCTTGCAGACTCTTGTATTTGAATTCCTGCCATACATGCATTGCAATATCATACAGATCTTCTGAAGGAAGCAGCAGAAGCTCACTGAACTGTTCTTTAATTATATTTGCGAGCCTGAATTCGAGCTTGGCTTCAATAGTCTGCTGCTGTTCCTGCATAAACTGTAAAACCCGTTGCTGAATACCTAGCACTTTATATTTGCTATGACGTAACTGGTTTAACCATGGGGTCTTGCTTTCAATAATATGAGTCGCCATTTGCAGACAGACTTCATCTACCTGCTGACTCTGTAGTAATAAATCGCGTAAATATAAGCGGACATTTGTCAGCTCGACGAGCTTTGTAAGCCAGAATTGATATTGCTGATCTGAAATAAGATCTTGAAGTTCAGTATCCGACTGTAGGGCGTACTGATGCAGCTTTTGTGACATTATTCCGATCAGTTCCAGTATTTCTGCGCCCAGATTCATTTCAAAGGCGTAACGTTGTACCACAGCATGGAGCTGAGACACATTGATTACCTGTTTAAGCTGCACTTTTTCCGAATAATGATAAAGCTGCTGAATCAAAATTTTTAAAGCTGGATAATCTTTAGAATAAATATAGTGTTGTTTTAAAAACTTCACCTGCTCAAGCAAAAGTGCTTGAGCAAGTTCATTTGGAGCGATTTTATAAGTCTTTTGATTATTAGACACCAGGTTTCCAGCCATTTACTATCGGATAACGTCGATCCCGTCCGAAAGCACGTGAGCTGATCCGCGGACCAATCGCACCTTGTCGGCGTTTGTACTCATTACGGTCGACCAGTTTAATTACCTTCTCGACGGTTGCCCGTTCAAATCCTTTGGCAATAATATCTTCCTGACTCATATCTTCTTCGATATAAGCATAAAGAATTGCATCCAGAATATCATAAGGCGGCAAAGAGTCTTGATCTTTCTGATCTGGACTTAATTCTGCTGAAGGTGGACGGGTAATTACACGTTCAGGTATAACTGGTACTTCACTTAAACTGTTTCGATATTTGGCCAGTTCGAAAACGATAGTTTTATAAACATCTTTTAATACCGAAAAACCACCTACCATGTCACCATACAATGTACAGTAACCTACAGCTACTTCAGACTTGTTACCGGTAGATAGAACCAGATTACCAAACTTGTTAGATAGTGCCATGAGCAAAGTGCCACGGGCACGTGCCTGCAGGTTTTCTTCTGTCGTATCTGCCGGACTGTTTCCAAAGAATGGATATAGAGTCTGCAAGAAGCCATTCACAATCGGATTGATTTCAGCAATGCCAAAAGTTACACCCATAGTCTTGGCCTGTGCTGCAGCATCTTCAACAGAAATTTGTGCGGTATAAGTATAAGGCATCATTACTGCCTGGACCTTGTCGGCTCCAATCGCATCAACAGCAATAGCCAAGGTCAGGGCAGAGTCGATTCCACCAGATAACCCGAGAATAACGCCGGGGAAGCCAGAGCGCTGGATATAGTCACGGGTTGCCATTACCAATGCCTGATAGATCTCGGCCATAGTGTCAAGCTCAGGTGCGATTTCCTGAACTATAAAGGCGTCTTTATCTGCACTATATTCGGCGTAGTGCAGGCATTCTTGAAAGCTAGGTGCACGTGTAACCAGTTCGCCTTGCGGGTTTAATACAAAACTTGACCCATCAAAAATAATATCGTCTTGGCCGCATACCTGGTTCACATACACCAGATTAAAATTGAGCTGTTTGACCAGCTGCTGCATGGTCTGAATACGATGCTGTGGCTTGCCTACTTCATATGGCGAAGAGTTAAGTACCAATACGGTCTGCGCCTTAAGCTGGGTTAGCTGCTGTACTGTATTAATTGACCAGATATCTTCACAGATCAATACAGCAAACTTGTGTTCCATATATTCAAATACAAGTTGCTGGTTACCAGAAGCAAAATATCGTTTTTCATCAAATACGCTATAATTCGGCAGGTTTTGTTTATTATAAACCCCCAGTACTTGACCATCTTTAACCACAGCAGCCGAGTTATATCGCTGCCCGGTTTCAGCCTGATTAACAAAGCCAAATACCATGACGATATCTTTAACTTGTCCCAGAATTTCAAAGACCTTTTGTGTACGTTTGCTCAGACTTGGACGCAACAATAAATCTTCAGCTGAGTAACCTACTGTGCACAGTTCTGGAAAAACAATAATATCAGCACGCTGTTTTTTCGCTTCATTTGCCTGCTCAACCATTTTCTGAGCATTAAGTTCAAAGTTACCAGTATGTGGAGAGAACTGAGCCAGGGCGATCTTAAAACTTTTCATTCACACCTAATCCTATTTCTATAGGGTATAAAATACACAACATGTTGATTTAGAAGTTATAATTTTCCAACTTCGTGTACACATATTAAAAACAATTAAATAAATAAAATTTAATAGGTTGATATAACACACTTGTCTGCTATACAACGAAAAAAGAACAAGATTTTGCCGTATTGTAGTCGAAAAAAATACATATTCTAGTATTTAAATATGTACTTATAAAATATCTTATTTCAGGCAAAGGTTTATGGCACTTTTTTTACAGCATGTAGCTAAACGTTTAACGAATATATTTATTATTAAAAGACGCTTGCTTACTCCGGGAGAGCGTGAATTAGCCTATTCTGTATTTCACTCCAGTTTGAAACTTGATCATATTGAAATCATTGCTCATCACGCGATTTTAAAAAACTATGCAATGAGCCCAAATGGTCATATCTATTTTAACATTCAGGACTGGCGCGAAGATTTTTCTATGGCTCCATTGTCCATACAGTCCTGGCTGATCCATGAACTTACTCACGTTTGGCAATACCAGCAGGGAATGAACGTGATCCGTAATGCCGTATTTAACCGTCGTTATCAATACATACTGCAACAAGGAAAGCAGTTTTTTGAATATGGTATAGAGCAGCAGGCACAGATGGTACAGGATTATTTTTTAAGGCGAGTCAAAGGGCAGGAGTGTTCGGCTTATGAAGCCTGTATCCCTTTTTTAAATAAACAGATAGCATAAAAAAAGCCACCCTAAGGTGGCTTCCTGAAGTCTAATTCATGTTGAGATGAATTAACGACCTTCGATGTCGCGTTGAGTTTCGCCAGTATAAAGCTGACGAGGGCGACCGATTTTGTATGGACCAGAATGCATTTCTAACCAGTGGCTGATCCAGCCTACGGTACGTGCAAGTGCAAAGATCACAGTAAACATTTCAGTCGGGATGCCAATCGCTTTAAGGATGATACCTGAGTAGAAATCTACGTTAGGGTATAGGTTACGTTTAATGAAGTATTCATCAGACAGGGCAATACGTTCAAGTTCCATAGCCAAAGCGAGCTGTGGATCATTGATGCCAAGTGCGCCCAGTACTTCGTCACAAGTTTCTTTCATGACTTTAGCACGTGGATCGAAGTTTTTATAAACTCGATGACCGAAGCCCATGAGTTTAACTTCTTTAGTTTTCACTTTCTCCATGAAGTCAGCAACGTTTTCTACCGAGCCGATTTCATCAAGCATCTTAAGAACAGCTTCGTTTGCGCCACCATGAGCTGGTCCCCAGAGCGCAGAGATACCAGCAGCGATACATGCATACGGGTTAGCGCCAGTAGAACCTGCCAGACGTACTGTAGACGTTGAAGCATTTTGTTCATGATCTGCATGCAGCGTGAAGATACGGTCCATTGCTTTTGCAAGGATCGGATCAACTTTATAATCACGGTCAGCTGGAGTCGCAAACATCATGTGAAGGAAGTTTTCAGCATAGCTCAGATCGTTACGTGGGTAAACGAAAGGCTGTCCGATGGTGTACTTGTAGCTCCACGCAGCAAGTGTAGGAATCTTGGAGATCAAGCGGATCGCAGTGATTTCACGGTGATCAACATTTTCAATATCCAGATTGTTGTGATAGAACGCAGACAGCGCACCAACCACACCTACCATAATGGCCATCGGGTGTGCATCACGGCGGAAACCATTATAAAAACGGCTTACCTGATCATGAACCATAGTGTGGTTACGAACTTTTGCATCGAACTCTGCTTTTTGTTCAGGAGTTGGCAGTTCACCATTTAGAAGCAGGTAGCAAGTTTCAAGATAGTCAGCTTTAGTTGCCAGCTGATCAATCGGGTAGCCGCGGTGCAAAAGAATGCCTTTATTACCATCGATGAACGTGATCTTAGATTCACAAGAAGCTGTCGCCATGAAACCAGGATCAAAAGTAAAGTGACCTGAGGCCAACACATCTTTAACGTCGATTACATCTGGGCCCAATGTGCCGCTGTAAATTGGTAATTCAATTTCTTTGCCATCAAGCTTAAGAACGGCTTTTTTGCCAGTTGCTTCAGACATTCAATAGATCTCCTGTCCTGGTGGATATTTTATCTGATTCGTTACTAATCTTTTAATGCGAACCAGACGGATCAAAAATTGCTACTAAGATTAGTGAGTACTGAAATTTTGTCAATTATACTTATGGATAAAAAATGACGTGCCCACATGGGTTTAGTCATTATAATCAAGTAAGGAAAGTATGAATAAAATCACAGCACCAGCTGGCTATAATAAGTCAAATTACAGGGCAGGTGCAGAAAAAAATAGGATGGTTGCCGTAAATGTAAGCAAATTTTTATCCTTAAAATGTATTTTATTTCCTTCTTAAGAGAAACATGATTGTGAAAAAAGATGATGAAACCTTTAACTTATTTAGTTTAGTGAGATTTAAAAGACTTTTATGGGTCATAGAAAAAACAAATAAATACTTTCGAAAAAAACGTTTGATTGTATAAAAAATGACTCATAAATTAATCTAAAATCGTTTATAAAATAGTCATTTTAGATTTTATAATCGATTGAGCTTATCCATTTCTAAACAAAGAAAGGCATTTAAAAAGTTTAAATTATGACTGTTTAAGCCATAAATAATGGAGTCACTAAACGTGTAGTTTGCTTTTATCAATTGTTCTAAGAGCATTTCAGCCTATAATTACTTTAAAAGCACATAAGGTTTAATAAAAATATTAATTAATATAAGTATTTGCTTTTATTCATCTTTAGTCTAAAACATTTGTTTTATCTTTTTATATTTTCCGATCAGGTTAAATTGTATATTAATTTAAATGAATGAGTGACTTAGCTTGAATTTTTCTGCTCTGTGGTAAGCTATAATTACTTATTTTATTGTTAATGATTCTTATTTAATGAGATTTTTATAGAAAAGCGCCAGTTGATTGTTTGTATTTTGACAGACCACGTTTTATAATTCGATGTCGTTTATAAGTCTTAGGCATTTGCTTGCCTGACAATGCCAGCTTTCCTTCGAATTAATTCCAACAAACTCCAGCTGGAGTTTTTACCTACAGGATGCCCGCTGTGAAAAGCAACAGACCTGTCAATTTGTCCATGGGTCAGGTGTTAGCAGTAAACTTACGCTCACCCGTGGCTATTGCATCAATTTTGCACCGTATTTCCGGTGTGATCGTATTCTTACTCGTTCCAGTTCTTTTATGGCTCTTAGATAAGTCATTATCTTCACCGGAAGGTTTTGCTCAAGTTCAGGAAATCTTTAGCGGTTTCTTCGTACGTTTTATCGTATGGGTATTTGTAGCTGGTTTGATTTATCACTTCTTCACTGGTCTTAAGCACTTGCTTGCTGATATCGGTGTGGGTGAAGGCCTGCAAAGTGGTCGTACTGCAGCTACAATTTCATTGGCTCTGTCTGTGATTGGTATCATCGCAGCCTTTGTATGGATTATGTTCTGATGAAAAGTGCTACAGGATTAACAGGTTCGGGTTCTCGCGACTGGTACATTCAGCGTATTAGTGCTGTGGTACTGGCAGCTTATACTGTTGTGGTTTTAGGATGGATCCTACTAAATGGCGGATTCACTTACGAGCAATGGTCTGGCTTTATGATGACAGTGCCAATGAAAATATTTTCATTGTTGGCGATCTTATCACTTATCGGACACGCATGGATTGGCATGTGGCAGGTGTTTACAGATTATGTAACTACCCGTCAGATGGGACCTTCAGCTAATGGTTTACGCCTTGTGCTTACGTCTGCAGTCATTATTGCTGTGTTTGTGTACGCAATCTGGGGTATCCAGATTTTCTGGGCGAATTGATAGGAAGATATCATGGGCGCGATAACCCCTAAAGAAGATTATTCAAATATTCAAAACCTCACTTTCGATGCAGTCATTGTAGGTGGTGGTGGTTCAGGTATGCGTGCTTCTTACCAGCTTGCTCAAGCAGGTTTGCGAGTTGCAGTACTGACCAAAGTATTCCCGACCCGTTCCCATACAGTTGCAGCGCAAGGTGGTATCGGCGCATCACTGGGTAACATGCAGGACGATAACTGGCATTACCATTTTTATGACACTGTAAAAGGTTCAGACTGGTTGGGTGACCAGGATGCAATCGAGTTCATGTGCCGTGAAGCACCGAAAGTTGTTTATGAACTTGAACACTTAGGTATGCCTTTTGACCGTAACGCAGATGGTACAATTTATCAGCGTCCATTTGGTGGTCACTCTGCAAACTATGGTGAAAAGCCAGTTCCACGTGCCTGTGCAGCAGCTGACCGTACTGGTCACGCACTTTTGCATACGCTATATCAAAGCAATGTGAAAATGGGAACTCAGTTCTTCGTTGAATGGATCGCTCTTGACTTGATCCGTAATGAAGAAGGCGAGGTACTGGGCGTAACAGCAATTGACCAGGAAACAGGTAATATTGCTGTGTTCCAGGCAAAAGCAACACTGTTTGCTACAGGTGGTGCTGGTCGTGTTTACCGTGCATCTACTAATGCCTATATTAATACAGGTGATGGTCTGGGTATGGCTGCTCGTGCTGGTATTCCGTTACAGGATATGGAATTCTGGCAATTCCACCCGACAGGTGTTGCGGGCGCAGGTGTATTGCTGACTGAAGGTTGTCGTGGTGAAGGTGCAATCCTTCGTAATAAAGACGGCGAACCATTCATGGAACGTTATGCACCGACTTTAAAAGACTTGGCACCACGTGACTTTGTATCACGCTCTATGGACCAGGAAATTAAAGAAGGCCGTGGCTGTGGTCCAAAGGGTGATTATATCTTGCTTGATATGACTCACTTGGGTGCGGATACAATCATGAAGCGTTTGCCGTCTGTATTCGAGATTGGTAAAAAATTCGCAAACGTTGATATTACTAAAGAGCCGATTCCGGTGGTACCCACTATCCATTACCAGATGGGCGGTATCCCAACTAATATGCATGGCCAAGTTGTACTGCCTGAACCAGGTACAGACAACTACACCAAGCCAGTAAAAGGTTTCTATGCTATTGGGGAATGTTCTTGCGTATCTGTACATGGTGCAAACCGTCTAGGTACAAATTCATTGCTTGACCTGGTGGTATTTGGTAAGGCTGCGGGCGAACATATTATTGATTACGTGACTAAACATCACGGTGATGAATATGCTCCGCTGCCAACTAATGTTTTACAGCAGACCGTAGCCCGTATACGCAAGCTGGACGAATCTACTGCTGGTGAAAATGCACAAGAAGTAGCTGATGCGATTCGTGATATTGTTCAGGATCATGCAGGTGTATTCCGTACTCAAGCCTTGCTTGATGAGGGTGTTAAGCAGATTCTTGCGATTGAACCACGCGTTCGTAATATTCACTTGAAAGACAAATCTAAAGTATTTAACACTGCGCGTATTGAAGCTCTGGAAGTTGAAAACTTGTATGAGGTAGCAAAAGCCACCTTAATTTCAGCAGCTGCGCGTAAAGAATGTCGTGGTGCTCATACTGTGGTTGATTACGAGTTACCAGCAGATCACCCGACCTATTCATATGGTCGTCGTGATGATGAGTGGATGAAACACACTCTGTGGTACTCGGTAGATAACCGTTTGGAATATAAGCCAGTGCGTTTCAACCCGCTGACTGTTGATCCAATTCCACCAGCACCGCGTACATTCTGATCAGGAGTATAAAGATGAGTAGAGGTACTCGTACATTTCACATCTACCGCTATGATCCTGATAAGGATAAAGCGCCGTACATGCAAACTTTCAAGCTTGAGCTGACTGATAAGCACCGTATGTTGCTTGATGCTCTGCTGGCGTTAAAAGTACAGGACGAAAGTCTGACTTTCCGCCGCTCTTGCCGTGAAGGTATTTGTGGTTCGGATGGTGTAAATATCAATGGTAAAAATGGTTTGGCTTGTCTTGAAAACTTGAATGACCTGCCAAATGAAATTACTATTCGTCCATTACCGGGTCTGCCAGTAATCAAAGATCTGGTTGTTGATATGAACCAGTTCTACGAGCAGTATAACAAGATCCAGCCATTCCTGATTAATAATCAGCCTGCACCGCCAAAAGAGCGTTTGCAGACTCCGGAAGAGCGTGATCATCTGAACGGTCTGTATGAATGTATTTTATGTGCATGCTGTTCTACTGCATGCCCATCATTCTGGTGGAATCCTGATAAATTCCTGGGACCGTCAGCATTGCTAAATGCTTATCGTTTTATTATTGACTCGCGTGACACAGCGACTCAAGACCGTCTGGCACGTATGGATGACCCGTTCAGTCTTTTCCGCTGTAAAGGTATTATGAACTGCGTATCTGTTTGCCCTAAAGGTTTGAATCCGACTAAGGCAATTGGTCATATCCGTAATATGCTACTTGATCAAGCCGGTTAATTAATCCCTAAAAAAGAGCGTACATCATAGGTGTGCGCTCTTTTTGTTCATTTGTGTAAAAGACAGGGGACTTTATTTGTAATTCACTCTATTTTTTATATAAAGCACCGTATGTTAAAGCATAAAATTTTTAATGTATTTAGCCAATTTATAGGAGGTATGTGTCAAAAAAATCAATCCAATCTGGAGTTCATGTTACGATATAACACACAGTTATATTTGAAAAAAATGATCATTTTATTGTTTATTTATTAAGCAGATCGAGGGTGGTTGATTAAAATTTTACTAAAAGTTGCTTTAGAAAAGCTAATTCGCCGATTTATCTTTTCTAAGACGATTTTGCAAAAAAATTGCTCGGTATTGCCGAGTATATAAATGAATGATGATGCAGGTAAGAGCGTTATGATTCATAACACACACCGGTCAATTCTGGTGTGATTATAGCGCCCGTGGTCTGAGTACCGAGTGGGTATTAATGTCATTTTACCAATTTGGCATTATCAAGCATGGGTATGCTTAACAAGCAACCTGTAATGTTTTTGCAATAGGAAATGGGTCCACAAATGCAAGAAGTTGCTGACGCATTGCGTCTTGACACTGAACTTTCCGCTGATAGTGCAGCGTATATTGAAGAGCTTTACGAGCAGTACCTGACTTCTCCGACCTCAGTAGGTGAGGATTGGCGCCAGTATTTTGATAAATTCCCTAAAGGTGATCAGCCTCACAGCAATGTACGTGAGCAATTCCTGTTATTAGGACGTAATGGTAGCCGTGGACAACCAGTTGCGCAAAGTGCAGTAAGCTCTGAACATGAACGTCGTCAGATTGGGGTGTTGCAATTAATTGCAGCTTACCGTAACCGTGGGCACCAGAAAGCCAAATTGGATCCGTTGGGCTTGGCAAAACGTGAAGATGTTCCTGATCTTGACCTGTCTGCACATGGCTTGACCAAATCTGATCTGGATACTGTATTCAATACAGGTAATCTGGCAATTGGCAAGACTGAAGCTACCCTTGGTGAAATGATTGAAGCAATGGAGGCGACTTATTGCGGCTCAATCGGTGCCGAGTATATGCACATTGTTGATACCAAGGAAAAGCGCTGGATTCAGCAACGTCTTGAAGGTGTACGCGGTAAATATGATTTTACTGCTGACCAGAAAAAATTATTTCTTGAGCGTTTAACTGCAGCTGAAGGCCTAGAAAAATTTCTGGGTAATAAATATGTAGGCGCTAAACGCTTTGGTGTGGAAGGTGGTGAATCTTTCATTCCTATGGTCAATGAACTGATCCAGCGTGCCGGCTCAGTAGGCTGTAAAGAAGTTGTGATTGGCATGCCGCACCGTGGCCGTTTAAACCTCCTGGTCAATATTATGGGTAAAAACCCAGCTGACCTGTTTGGTGAGTTTGAAGGCAAAATGCTGAATAAGAAAGGTTCTGGTGACGTTAAATATCACCAAGGCTTTTCTTCAAACGTAATGACTCCAGGTGGTGAAGTACACCTTGCCTTGGCATTTAACCCATCCCATCTTGAAATTGTTGGACCTGTAGTTGAAGGTTCAGTGCGCGCGCGTCAAGTGCGTCGTAAAGATATTGGTGGTGACGATGTATTGCCATTAATTGTACATGGTGATGCTGCATTTGCAGGTCAGGGCGTGAATATGGAAACTTTCCAGATGTCACAGACCCGTGGTTATACTGTAGGTGGTACGGTTCATATCATTGTGAACAATCAGGTTGGTTTTACAACTTCTGACCCGCGTGATGCGCGTTCAACTGAATACAGTACTGACGTTGCCAAAATGATTCAGGCACCTATCTTCCATGTGAATGGTGATGACCCTGAGGCAGTAATTTTTGCTACTCAATTGGCGCATGATTTCCGCCATACTTTCCGTAAAGATGTAGTAATTGACCTGTTCTGTTATCGTCGTCGTGGCCATAATGAGGCGGACGAGCCAGCAGCAACTCAGCCAATCATGTATCAGGTTATCAGCAAGAAACCGACAACCCGTACTTTATACGCAGACAAACTTGTTCAGGAAAATGTTCTGGACCGTGCTGCTGCTGACAAGATGGTTGAAGATTATCGTGCTGATCTTGAAGCAGGTAATCATGTTGCCAGTGCACTGGTTCTTGAGCCAAATACCAAAATGTTTGTGGACTGGGCTCCATATCTTGGCCATGACTATACCGATGACTGGGATACCTCATTTGACTTGACTCGCCTGAAACAGTTGGGCGAAGGCATGCGTAAACTTCCTGAAGGTTTTGTAATGCAGCGTCAGGTTCAAAAAGTAATTGATGACCGCCTGAAAATGCAAACTGGTGAAATGCCATTAAACTGGGGTGCTGCTGAAACTCTGGCTTATGCAACATTGCTAGACGAAGGCTATCTGGTACGTATTACCGGTGAAGATGTAGGTCGTGGTACCTTCTCACATCGTCATGCCAAACTTCATAACCAGACAGATGGTTCCACTTACATTCCGCTTTGCCATGTAAAAGAAAACCAGCCACGTTTTGCATTATATGATTCGTTGCTGTCTGAAGAGGCTGTACTTGCTTTTGAATATGGTTATGCAACTACTATTCCGCACGGCCTAATTATTTGGGAAGCACAGTTTGGTGACTTCGCAAACTGCGCCCAAGTCGTGATTGACCAGTTTATTGCTTCTGGTGAAACTAAATGGGAACGTGTATGTGGTCTGACCATGTTACTTCCACATGGTTACGAAGGACAGGGCCCTGAGCACTCATCTGCTCGTCTTGAGCGTTTCTTGCAGCTATGTGCAGAAGACAACATGCAGGTGATTACTCCAACAACGCCTGCACAGATTTTCCATGCGCTGCGTCGTCAGGCAGTACGCCCGATCCGTAAACCAATGATCGTTATGTCTCCTAAGTCGCTGCTTCGTCATAAACTGGCAACTTCGACTCTGGAAGAGCTAGCAACGACTTCATTCCAGACAGTGATTGATGAGATCGATACACTTAACAAGGCCGATGTTACCCGTCTGGTGCTCTGTGGTGGCAAAGTCTACTATGATCTGCTTGAAAAACGTCGTGAGCAGGAACTGAACAATACTGCAATCGTTCGTATTGAACAGTTGTATCCATACCCAGAAAAACGCCTTGCTGAAGTTCTTGCCTCTTATCCAAACGTGAAAGAACTCGTGTGGTGTCAGGAAGAGCCGAAAAACCAAGGGGCCTGGTTATTTATTGCGCCACGTTTGTATGACGACGTAATGAAAACAGGTAAGCAAGTCCGTATTAGTTACGCAGGACGTGAAGCATCTGCAGCACCTGCATGTGGCTCACCTTATTTGCACGCAAAACAACAAGCTCAGCTTATCAATAATGCTCTAGCAATCGAAGCTGAACAATCAGGAGATTCTAAATAATGGCAACCGAAATTAAAGCCCCGGTATTCCCAGAGTCAGTTGCTGACGGCACGATCGCAACTTGGCACAAGAAAGTCGGTGAAGCTGTTTCACGTGATGAAGTTATCTGTGATATCGAAACTGACAAAGTTGTTCTAGAAGTGGTTGCCCCTGCAGACGGTGCTCTGGTTGCTATTGTTAAAGATGAAGGCGACACAGTTCTTTCTGATGAAGTAATTGCACAGTTTGAAGCAGGTGCTGGAGCTACAGCAGAGCCAGCTCAAACAGCAGTAACTTCTGATGGAAATGTGGAAAATGCATCTGCTAATACAGAAGCTGGTCCAGCTCCTGTAGTTGAGCGCAGCCAGCCTGTACAGGATCAGGCACCTGCTGTACGTAAAGCTTTGACTGAAACAGGTATTAACGCTTCTGATGTTTCTGGTACAGGCCGTGGTGGTCGTATTACTAAAGAAGACGTAGCAAACCATCAGTCTAAACCAGCTGCTGCAGCTCAGCCTCAAGCGCTTAGCGTAGCTGTAGGTGAGCGTATTGAAAAACGTGTTCCGATGACACGTCTGCGTAAACGTGTTGCTGAGCGCCTGCTTGCAGCAACACAAGAAACAGCAATGTTGACTACGTTTAATGAAGTTAACATGAAGCCAATCATGGATATGCGTAACCAGTATAAAGATGCGTTTGAAAAACGTCATGGTGCGCGTCTGGGCTTTATGTCTTTCTTTGTGAAAGCAGCAACTGAAGCGTTAAAACGCTATCCGGCAGTCAATGCTTCAATTGATGGCGACGATATCGTATATCACGGTTTTTATGATATTGGCGTAGCAGTTTCTTCTGATCGCGGTCTTGTAGTACCTGTACTGCGTGATACTGATCGTATGAACTACGCTGAAGTTGAAAACGGTATTCGTGCATATGCTGGCAAAGCGCGTGAAGGTAAACTTGCAATTGAAGATATGACTGGTGGTACTTTCACAATTACCAACGGTGGTACTTTTGGTTCGCTACTTTCTACTCCGATTTTGAATACGCCACAAACTGCGATTCTGGGTATGCATAAAATCCAAGAGCGTCCTATGGCTGTAAACGGACAGGTGGAAATTCTGCCAATGATGTATTTGGCATTATCTTACGATCACCGTTTAATCGATGGTAAAGAAGCAGTAGGCTTCCTTGTGACAATCAAAGAATTGTTAGAAGAGCCAGCTAAACTTATCCTTGATCTTTAATATTTACCAGCAAAATAAACCAGGATAAAGTCTCCCTTTATCCTGGTACTTGGAGATAAATATGTCTCAACAGTTTGATCTTGTTGTGATCGGTGGTGGCCCAGGCGGTTATGAAGCAGCAATTCGTGCTGCACAGCTGGGCTTCAAAGTTGCTTGTATTGAAAAACGTATTCATAAAGGTAAACCATCCTTGGGTGGGACCTGTCTAAACGTTGGCTGTATCCCATCTAAAGCATTGCTTGACTCTTCTCATCGTTATGAAGATACCGTTCATCATTTGGGTGATCATGGTATTACAACAGCTGAAGTGAAATTTGACCTTGAAAAGATGCTTGCTCGTAAAGACAAAGTGGTAGAGCAACTGACCGGTGGTGTAGCTCAGCTACTTAAAGGTAATGCGATTGAGTGGTTGCAAGGTACAGGTAAACTGCTGGCAGGTAAAAAAGTTGAGTTTGTACCATTTGAAGGTGAGACTCAGGTTCTAGAACCTAAATATGTAATTCTGGCATCTGGTTCTGTACCAGTAAATATTCCTGTTGCTCCTGTAGATCAAGATCTGATTGTAGATTCTACCGGTGCACTTGAATTCCCTGAAGTTCCTCAGCGTTTAGGGGTAATCGGTGCAGGTGTAATTGGTCTTGAGCTAGGTTCAGTATGGCGTCGTCTGGGTTCAGAAGTTGTTGTATTTGAAGCTATGGATGCATTCTTACCAATGGCCGATAAAGCACTGGCTAAAGAATTCCAGAAAATCCTGACTAAGCAGGGTTTGGACATCCGTATTGGTGCGAAAGTTTCTGGTACTGAGATCAATGGTCGGGAAGTAACTGTTAAATACAGCCAAGGCGGTGAAGAAAAAGAACAGACTTTTGATAAGCTGATTGTGTGTGTAGGCCGTAAAGCTTATGCAGAAGGTCTGTTAGCTGAAGACTCAGGTATAAAACTGACAGAACGTGGTCTGGTAGAAGTAAATGATCATTGCGCAACTTCTGTTGAAGGTGTTTATGCGATTGGTGATTTGGTTCGTGGTCCAATGCTTGCACATAAGGCAATGGAAGAAGGCGTAATGGCTGTTGAGCGTATCCATGGCCACGCTGCGCAAGTAAATTATGACACTATCATCAGTGTAATCTATACCCATCCGGAAGCAGCATGGGTCGGTTTAACTGAAGAGCAGGCAAAAGAAAAAGGCCACGACGTTAAAACTGGCCAATTCCCGTTTGCTGTGAATGGTCGTGCACTTGCTGCAGGTGAAGGCGCAGGTTTTGTAAAATTTGTTGCTGATGCTAAAACTGACCGTCTACTGGGTATGCACGTAGTAGGTCCGGCTGCCTCTGACATCGTTCATCAGGGTATGATTGCCCTTGAATTTGTATCAAGTGTTGAAGACTTGCAGTTAATGACTTTTGGTCATCCAACTTTCTCTGAAGTTGTGCATGAAGCAGCTCTTGCAGTCGATGGACGTGCAATTCACGCAATTCAGCGTAAACGTAAATAAGATTAAAGAAAGAGCGGTTCAAGAGCCGCTCTTTTTTGCTTCATGGGTTGCAATGATTGGAACAACCCTCTAAATATAAAGACAAGATTAAATAATTGCTAATGTGTACCGTGATGGAAGGGTACATAGAAGTATGGATAAGAAAGTAGAACTAGTAAAAGGTAAGTAAATGAATTTACATGAGTATCAAGCCAAAGCGCTATTAAAAAAATATGGTATGCCTGTTCAGGAAGGTATTTTAGCAACCAATGCTGATGAAGCTGTTGCTGCCTTTGAACAGCTTGGTGGAAAGTTTGCAGTCATTAAGGCCCAGGTGCATGCAGGTGGCCGTGGTAAGGCCGGTGGTGTACAGGTTGTTAAGTCAAAAGAAGAAGCCGCAGATTATACCAGTCGTATTATTGGTACACGCCTAGTCACCTACCAGACAGATGCCAATGGCCAGCCAGTCAATAGCGTACTGGTCTGTGAAGACGTTTATCCTGTGGAGCGTGAATTATACTTGGGTGCTGTGGTTGACCGCTCTACTCGTCGCATTACCTTTATGGCATCCACCGAAGGTGGTGTTGAAATTGAAAAAGTTGCAGAAGAAACACCTGAAAAAATTATTAAAGTTACAGTAGACCCTCTGGTCGGCCTGCAACCATTTCAGGCACGGGAGGTAGCCTTTGCACTGGGTTTGAAAGATGGCCAGATTAATCAGTTTGTTAAGCTGATGACAGGGGCTTACCATGCTTTTGTAGAAAATGATTTTGCCCTGTTTGAAATTAACCCGCTGTCTGTGCGTGAAAATGGTGACATTCTTTGTGTAGATGCCAAAGTGGGCATTGATTCCAATGCACTGTATCGCTTACCAGAGGTCTCTGCGCTACGTGATAAGTCTCAGGAAAATGAACGCGAGCTTAAAGCTTCTGAATTTGACCTGAACTATGTAGCCTTGGAAGGCAATATCGGCTGTATGGTAAATGGTGCCGGTCTTGCTATGGCAACCATGGACATCATCAAATTATATGGTGGACAACCAGCCAACTTTCTAGATGTAGGTGGTGGTGCAACGAAAGAGCGGGTGATTGAAGCATTTAAAATTATCCTTGCTGACAGCTCTGTTCAGGCAGTATTAATCAATATTTTTGGTGGTATTGTACGCTGTGACATGATTGCAGAAGCAATTATTGCTGCGGTTCAGGAAGTGAACGTAACTATTCCTGTAGTCGTACGACTTGAAGGTAACAATGCCGAGCTTGGCGCCAAGTTACTGGATGAATCCGGCCTAACACTTATTTCTGCTCAGGGTCTAGCTGATGCTGCAGAAAAAGTTGTTGCAGCAGTAAAAGCATAAGGAGTATCAATCATGAGCGTATTAGTAAATAAAGACACCAAAGTATTGGTACAGGGTTTTACGGGTAAAAACGGAACTTTTCATTCAGAACAGGCTATTGCATACGGTACAAAAGTAGTCGGTGGTGTAACGCCAGGTAAAGGTGGCCAGAGTCATTTAAATCTTCCTGTATTTAATACCATGCGCGAGGCGGTACAGGAAACACAGGCAGATGCGTCTGTGATTTATGTGCCTGCACCATTTGTACTAGATTCTATTGTAGAAGCAGTAGATGCAGGGATTGGACTTATTGTAGTCATTACCGAGGGTGTACCTACTCTTGATATGCTTAAAGCCAAGCGTTATCTGGAAACCAATGGTAACGGTACGCGTCTGATTGGACCAAACTGTCCAGGCATCATTACACCGGGTGAATGCAAAATTGGAATTATGCCGGGGCATATTCATCAGCCAGGCCGTATTGGAATTATTTCCCGTTCTGGTACGCTAACTTATGAAGCGGTATCACAAACTACCCGTCTGGGATTAGGCCAATCTACCTGTATTGGTATTGGCGGAGATCCAATTCCAGGAATGAACCAGATTGATGCGCTTAAATTGTTTCAGGATGACCCCGAGACTGATGCGATTATTATGATTGGTGAAATTGGTGGGACAGCCGAAGAAGAAGCTGCTGAATATATTCAATCAAATGTGACCAAGCCAGTTGTGGGTTATATTGCCGGTGTAACAGCTCCAAAGGGCAAACGTATGGGCCATGCAGGTGCAATCATTTCTGGTGGTAAAGGAACAGCAGAAGAAAAATTTGCTGCTTTTGAAAAAGCGGGTATGGCATATACACGGAGTCCGGCAGAACTAGGTTCTACTATGTTACAGGTGTTGAAAGATAAAGGCCTGGCTTAAGTAGACAGCAAAAAAGCTCCAAAAGGGGCTTTTTTATTATGAGAATGATGGAGAGAATAAATTCTTCTTCAACGCTATTAGGATTGTAGGTTTAACTTAAGCTTACTTGACTCTATAGTTGTTCACTTTGAAGCAAACTACTTTAAGTGGACTAGATGAGTAATTTACTTTAATTTAAGTCTATAACTTGTAGATTTTGATATATCATATTTTTTATAGACAAAAAAATACGCAATGATTGGGGTGATCATTGCGCAGAACAACGAATCTGTATACACAGCTTCGGTTAAGGAGAAATGTCATGAATTTAGAAGCTTTCTAAATCATGAAAGTATAATATTTGAATACCTGAGTAACTTCCTTGGTATTCACGTTAACAAGTGTTAAATCACGTTAAACTATGGGTTATATTGTAATTTTTTGAACTATGATATTTTATGCAGTTGAATTTTAAGAAATTAATATTCCAATTAAAAAGGCCCTTAAAGCAGGGCCTGTATTAATACTACAATTTTAAAAGTGGAACATTCCTAGACCGCTTTTAATTTCATCTAGAGTTTGCTGGGTAATAACCTGACATTTTTGAGTGCCTTGACGTAAAACATCCATAATATAGTCCGGATCTTTTTGCAATTCTGCACGACGTTCACGAATTGGACCGATCAGCTCTTTTAAAATACCTTCTAGACGCTTCTTCACAGTGCCATCACCTAGACCACCACGACGATAATGGGCTTTTAATTCTTCTAATTCTTCTTTATTGGTATCGAAAGCATCAAGATAGGTAAAAACCACATTACCTTCTACCTGACCCGGGTCTTCAATACGCAAATGATTAGGATCAGTATACATGGCATTAACTGCCTTTTTAATATCCTTATCTGAAGCATCCAGAACAATGGTATTACCCAGAGATTTAGACATTTTGGCCTTGCCATCAAATCCCGGTAAACGGCTCATGTTAGAAAGTAAGGCTTTACATTCAGGCAAAAGCTCGCGGCCAATCTGACGGTTAAGACGACGAACAATTTCATTCGTTTGTTCAATCATTGGAATCTGGTCTTCTCCTACCGGCACAACAGTAGCTTTGAATGCCGTAATATCGGCAGCCTGTGCGACCGGATAACATAGAAAACCTGCCGGGATATCGCGCTCAAAACCTCGCATCTGAATTTCAGACTTGATCGTTGGGTTACGTTCCAAACGCGACACCGTCACAAAGTTCAAATAGAGCATGGTCAGCTCATTGAGTGCCGGTAATTGAGACTGCACACAGATGGTGGTTTTTTCCGGATCAATACCCACTGCTAAATAATCTGTAGCGACTTCCAGAATATTCCGACGTACTTTTTCAAAATTATCGGCATTGTCAGTTAAAGCTTGAGCATCGGCGAGTAACAGGTGCTGGTGATGGGAGTCTTGCAAGCCTACACGAGAACGTAGTGAACCTACAAAATGTCCTAGATGGAGCTGTCCGGTCGGGCGGTCACCAGTCAAAATAACTGGACGGGTATCTTGATCACTCATGATGCATTCCAAAGCGTTTGTAAATTAAGCAAAATATATTAATTGATGAAGTCTATTGTAAGGCATAAATACTGGTAGTGCCTCTTTACAATAAACTCCAGCTGGTAAAAAGTGAGAAATTTAATAGATAAACATATAAAGCTTATACACTTTCTCTGATTAAAGCGATTTAAACTAGCTACATAAAGATAAGACTGGGAACATAAAATGGCGAGCAGCTTGCTTTTATTATTAGATGATATTGCCACAATTCTGGATGATGTCGCAGTCATGAGTAAAATGGCTGCAAAAAAAACCGCAGGAGTGCTAGGTGATGACTTGGCTTTAAATGCCCAGCAAGTCAGTGGCGTCCGTTCAGATCGGGAATTGCCAGTGGTCTGGAGCGTAGCAAAAGGCTCATTTGTGAATAAAGTTATTCTAGTACCTTTAGCGTTGCTTATCAGTGTAGTTGCTCCATGGTTAATTAGCCCATTGTTAATGATTGGTGGCTTATTCTTGTGCTATGAAGGTATAGAAAAAGTCTTGCATTCACTACAGCGTAAAAAGCCACATAGTCCTGAAGAAGCAATTGCCAAGCTCGAACAGGATGACATTGATTTGCATGCCTATGAAAAAGATAAAGTCAAAGGTGCAATTCGAACAGATTTTATTCTTTCTGCTGAAATTGTAGTAATTAGCTTGGGTACAGTTGCAGCAGCCAGTTTTATGACCAAAGTTACAGTACTAAGTATTATCGCTATTGTAATGACTATAGGCGTGTATGGACTGGTAGCCATGATCGTAAAAATTGATGACTTGGGCCTGCATTTGACTGAACAGGTTTCAAATTTTAAACAGCGTATTGGCCAGGCTCTTTTGAGCTTTGCCCCGATTTTGATGAAGACTTTATCAATCGTCGGTACCATTGCTATGTTTCTGGTCGGGGGAGGCATTATTAATCATGCTGTTCCTTTAATACATCATTTTACTGAAGATACTGTTGATCATGTTGAACTGATTCCTACTTTGGGGCATATCGTAGGAGCAATTACACCAACTTTAATAAATTTAGGAATCGGCATAGTAGCGGGTTTTATTGTTCTGCTTTTAGTCAGTGGAGTTAAAAAAATCTGGCCAAAATCTAAACAGAAATCTGCTTAAGCTATCAGCTTTTGCGACATCGTAATAATAGGGAAGGGGTAAACTATGCGTTGGAAAGGTCGCCGTGTCAGTACTAATCTGGAAGATCGCCGGGGTGGAGGCGGAGCAAAAGCAGGGGGTATCAGTATATTAGGTCTGATTGTTGCCTTTGTCGCCTGGAAGTTTTTTGGTGTAGATCCGCAGCAGGCTTATCAGGCAACAAAACAGGTAACCGCCGGAGAGCAGGTAGAAAGCGTCGGCCTGGAAAATCCAACGCCCCAGCAGCAAGAAGCCGCAGATTTTGTCGGGACTGTTCTTGCTGATACCGAAGACACCTGGCAGGCAATTTTTCAGGAGCAGGGGCAAAATTATACCCCTCCTAAACTGGTCCTGTTCAGTGGCGTGGTTAATTCACGTTGTGGTACTGCACAGGCGGCAATGGGGCCATTTTATTGTCCAGCTGACCAAAAAGTTTATATAGATACCAGTTTCTTTAAAGATATGCGCCAGCAGATGGGAATTTCTGGTGAGCAGAACCAGACAGAACTCTCTCGACAAGACCAAGCCGGAGACTTTGCTCAGGCTTATGTAATTGCACACGAAGTGGGTCACCATGTACAGAACCTGTTAGGTATCTCTTCTCAAGTGCAACAGGCTCGCAGCCGTGCTAGTCAAGTACAAGGAAATCAGCTTTCAGTCCGGCAAGAGCTTCAAGCAGACTGTTTGGCCGGAGTGTGGGCACATCATAACCAGCAGCGTACCCAGTTTCTAGAGCAGGGTGATGTTCAGGAAGCAATGGATGCTGCCCATAAAATTGGTGATGACTATTTGCAAAAAAGTGCAACTGGACAAGTTGTACCTGATAGCTTTACGCATGGAACCAGTGCACAACGTATGCAGTGGTTCCAGACCGGCTTGAAGAGTGGTGATCTTAACCAGTGCGATACTTTTAACCAGCCAGTTTAAGGCAGTTAAAAGAATTATTGAGTACAGATAAGGTTATTACTGTACTCAATAATCTATTTTGTTAAAAAACTGCGAAAATTTTTCAAGATACGAATACTTGAAATTAATGCAATGATCGTAAACAGAAAAACTCCTAACAAGTAATATTTAAGGGCTGACATATCCTGTTGATAGAAATCAACCACTTGCTGTTGTTTTAAGGTTAGGTTGCCTGGCATGTTAGTCTGAGTATCTACATAGTTTATAGACTGAATATATTGATAAGGGCCAATAATTTGTAGAACTGCTTTTTGAACCTCTCTATACGGACTTTTATCATAGCTAGAAAGACAGAGCGTAGGCTGATAATGCTCACAACTGATTTTACTGATATATCCTTTGCCTTTTAAAACAATAAAAATTGCTCGATCTGGCTTTTGGCTATTAGACAGGAGCAGGTAAGACTGTTGATTGCTTGAAACCAGCTCAATCTGTTGGCGGTGCTCTAGCCATGTATTCGCCTGTGCCAGTGTGTTGAATTTGCTGTAACAGGTCAGTAATAGTGCCAGAGTTACAGTAAAAATGATTAAAGCCAGGATAAGACGAAAAATGAATTTTAAAGATTGATGCATGAAAAGAAATATACAGCCAGTATTTATGAGAAATATTATTATAGTTTGAAATGATCTGGAAACGGCAAAAGCCGAATTGTTTATGCGAGAACCAGGTCTATTTAAAATGAAATAAAATTATCCATGACCTACCCCTAGAAATGGGAGTAAAATTCCCAGTTAAGAGTTTTATAACTGATATTCATCTAGAAGTGACTGATTGGATGCGTTTTAAGAAAGCCAGCAGTTATATTCAAGGATTCGCATGGGCAATTTTTTTCTTCTTCAAGCTTTAACGGTTATTTTTGCACTTTCAATCGCAACTACAATTTTTAATAAACGTATTTTAGACTTTCCTCAGGCGATTGGTGTGCCAATTGTCTCGGCAGTTTTTGTATTTATTTTGCAGTGGGGTGCGAGCTTACTTAATGGTAACCAGTTTATAGTCATTAATATTCATAATATTGAAGAAGCTGTACGCGGGATTGATTTCTACGACTTTCTTATTAATGGCGTAATCTGTTTTATCCTGACCTCGTCTGCGCTTAAATTCAAAATTTCTGACTTAAGAAGTCACTGGAAACCCATTGGAATTCTAGCCACGATTGCACTGGTAATCTGTGCTGTATTTTTCGGTGGCATCCTTTATGGTTTTCAGGCATTAATTGGAAATCCGGTCCCTATTTTAGTCTTGCTGTTATTGGGATCTGCTTTAGGTGCAACAGATCCAATCGGAGTTAAAGGGGTGTTAAGTTCGGTTAGAGCACCTCATCATTTGATTGTGAAACTCGAAGGTGAGTCACTGTTTAATGATGCAATGTGTATCGCCGTCTTCATGACTTTACTCAATGTATTACAAGGCGAACATTTTACCTTATTGGGCACATTAGAAAATTTTCTCTATGAAATTGTAGTGGCTGTAATTATCGGTTGGGGGTTCGGTTTAGGAATTTTACGCTTATTGCGCGGCAAGCATGAAATGGAGTCCCTGATCCTGACAACTGCGCTGCTGGCCTGCGGTTCTTACCTGGTTGCCCTTTTTGCTCATGCTTCTGCACCAATTGCTTGTGTTATTGGTGGTCTCATTGTTGGGAATAAATGGAAAGAAATCCTGCATGATCGTGAAATTCGTGAAGTAAATCACTTTTGGCATACTGTAGAAGGCATTATTAATTCATTTCTGTTTACATTAATCGGATTGGAGCTGTTCATTCTGGACTTGAGTAGTAGCATGATCCTTGGAGGAATATTTGCATTTTTTGCCCTGCATATTTCACGGTTTGCCGCAAATTTCTTATCTTTCGCCTTTTTCCCATCTTTTCGCAAAAAGAGTTATAACGGTAGCTTAACCATTTTATCGTGGGGAGGAGTGCGGGGTGGTATTTCACTGGCACTCATATTAGCTGTGGCTAATATTCCACAACTACGTGAATATAGCAGTATTTTGATTGGCTATACTTTCATTAGTGTATTGCTTTCAGGTGTGGTTTGCGGTTTAGGACTACCAGCCGTTATGAATGCTTTTTACTATAATCCAAATGAAGAGACTCAAGGCTTTAAAGGATGGTATCAACGTTTATGCCACAAAATGAATCGTAAAGGTTTTAAATATATTGTAGGAGAAGATGCGAATGGTAATGAAACCATTACTGTGTATCAGCCCGAGGAAATAATGGACCAGAAAACTGATGATGGCATCGCGGCTGTCCATCATCCGATAAAAGCACAAGAAGTCAAACGTCTGGAAAGTCCTGATAATTTTTAAAGGCAATTTGATATGCAGACTATTTTAAGAATAATAAAAATCAAGATACTAGATTGACTATTTTTAATAAATTTATTCTAAGTGTTACCGTGTATTTCAGTGTTGTTTTTATGTAAAACATGAAAATATTTCTTATTTACATATCTTTTTTTTATCTCTTTAAAACAATCACTTAATAAAATAAAAAATATATGTATTTGATTTATATATTTTAACTTTAAAGCAGACTTGTTTACTCAACTTAATAAAAAACTTACTTGTTTCATGCTATTTATTTATAAAGCTTATTAAATTTTCTAGGAAGAAAATAGTTACAAAGCAAAATCTAATAAAGCTAATTTTTAATAAAAAATTCAGGAAATTAGCTCCTCTAATAATATGTAAGGAAGAATATAATGGCGGATATTTCTATAATTTCAAAAGAAACAGCTCAGCAAGTAGAGCATATAGGTAATAGTTTTAAATTAGGGGAGCCTGTAGTTGTCGTTATTGATGTTGCTCCAGAGGAGGTAGCATCTATTGATCGTAGTGGAAATAACCTTACTATCACCTTGAAAAATGGTGAGCAAATCTATATAGAAAATTATTTTGCCGCTGATACTGATAATAGTCTGGTCTTTAAAAATAATCAGAATCAGCTTTTACTGGCTCAAGTTACTGATGCCAGTGGTGCAATATTAGATCCAATTTCTTATTTAAACTTAGAAGAAGTCACACCACTTTTATATGGAGCAGAGAGTGAAGCTTTTGTTCCCTGGTTAGTTGGGGCAGTAGGAATAGGAGGATTGGCTGCAGCGGTAACCTCTACTAGCGATTCTTCCGATGATACAAGAAGTGATATTACACCACCACAGAAACCAATTATTACTAAAAATAATGGTGATGGTTTAAGTGGTACAGGTGAAGCCGGCAGTACAGTAATTGTTAAAGATAGCCAAGGCAATCAGACTGAAATTAAGGTGGGAGAAGACGGCAAGTGGAGCATTGAGCCGAATCCGTTAAATGAAGGAGAACAGGGGACAATTGAAGCAGTAGATCCTGCTGGCAACAGTTCAGGGCAATCTCCGGTTACAGGAGGCGACCAAACTGTCCCACAAGCTACATTAGACACATTGTTAACAAATGACACCACCCCGGGCCTGAGTGGCACAGTGAATGACCCGACGGCCCGGATTGAAGTCAGCATTAACGGCAGCACCTACTAGGCCATCAACAATGGCGACGGCAGCTGGAGCCTGGCCGACAACATCATCTCGGTCCTGCCGGAAGGTCTGATTAACGTAACCGTGACAGCCACCGATGCGGCGGGGAACCGCAGTGCAGTGACCGGCAGCATCCGCATTGATACCACCGCCCCGGCAGCACCGCTGCTGGATGCCGTCAATGCCACTGACCCGATCAGCGGCACGGCAGAGGCGGGTGCACGGATCGTGGTGACCTATCCGAACGGCACCACGGCCAGCACCGTAGCAGATGCTGCGGGGAACTGGAGCGTGGCCAACCCGGGCAACCTGAGCGATGGCCAGCAGATCAGCGTGGTGGCCAGCGATGCGGCCGGCAACAGCTCGGCCCCGGCCAGCGCGACGGTTGATGCAGACATTACAGCTCCAAGTTTAGAATTTATAGTAATCATTAATACCGATGGCAGTGCCACCCTCAGCGGTACCACCGAACCGGGCGCCAGTGTAACTGTACGGGGCCCGAACGGAGCAGCAGTGCCGGTCACAGTGACGCCAGATGGCAGCATCAGTGGCAGCATTGCCGCGCCAGCTCTCGCCGGTAGCTACACCGCTACCGCAACCGATATTAATGGCAACACTGCCACCGATACCGCGACCGCAACAGATAGCACGCCACCGGCCGTAGAGCTGAATGTGGTGATCAATACTGATGGCAGTGCCACCCTCAGCGGTACCACCGAACCAGGCGCCAGTGTGATCGTACAGGGTCCGGACGGAGCAGTAGTACCGGTCACAGTGGCGCCAAATGGCAGCATCAGTGGCAGCATTGCCGCGCCGGCTCTTGCCGGTAACTACACCGCCACCGCAACCGATATTAATGGCAACACTGCCACCGATACCGCAACCGATATCAACGGCAACACTGCAAGCGGTACTGCAATCGCAATAGATAATATTGCACCAATTCCTGGAAGCCTGAGTCTGGCAGATTTCTCCGATACAGGCATCAGCCTCTCTGATGGAATCAGTAATGACAATACATTTAATTTGACATTAACGGGTCAGGAAACAGGTTCTACCGTGGTCTACCAGATTTCTACAGATGGCGGAAATACCTGGGTGGCAACAACAGCAGCACAGACTGGAGTCGCAGATAACACCTATCAATACAGAGCTGTCGTGACTGATGTTAATGGCAACAGCAGTATAACCAATGCGGTAGGCGTTACTATAGATACTATTACTACGGTTACTGCGCGCTTTGCTTTAGATTCAGATAATGGCAATCCAGATCCGACGACTGTCATTGTGAGTGGCACAGCAGAGGTAGGATCTACTGTTACTTTAACCACAAATACAGGTGTAGCAATTGTAGATAATTTGGGCAATCCTGTTAGTACGATAGTAGGTTCAACCGGCACTTATACATTTAATATTCCGACAGTTTCTGTAGTGGATAACCAGCTGCTTAGCGTGAATTCTACAGATATTGCCGGAAACGTTGCTACAGCCCCAGTAAGAATAGATTTGACGCCACCAAATGCCATAGATGATGTCGTAAACCTGGACATTGTAAGTCAGATCACTACAGTCTATCCCGAAGTGACCGATACAGATGTTCAGGTATTGGGTTTATTAGAATCGGATAATGGCACTGACAATGGTGTGACTGTAATTGTAGGACCTGATCAATTTGGTGTACTCAATATTGAAATAAGCCAAACTGCACTCGCCGCAGTTGCAGATGCCTTCCGGTTAGATGTTGTTGATGCAAATGGTAATGTTGTCTATTCTGCAGTAACACAAAACTCGCTAGTAGGGGATGTTCTTGGTTTAAATGTCTTAGGTGTAACAGGAGATAATACTTTAACTGCTACAGTCAGAGGCTTGCAACCAGGTACATATCGTGTTGTGGTTCGTAATGACGAGAGTACATTAACTGACTTGCTAGATTCAGATAATAGTGGTGGAGTATCTTTACAAGAGCTTGGAAATTCAGGCGTCATTTTAGGGCCTGAAAATCAGACGCTGGTACTCAATACAGTTTCTAATGCATTAGGTCCAGTTTTGGGGCCAACAGTTACTACGCTGTTATCTCCTGTTTTAACTACATTGAATGGTTTGCCAGTTGATGAGATTATTAATCCATTAATCACTATTTTGAATAATGTTGGTGCTACCGGACTACTCAATACAGTCTTGAGTTCACTAGCAGATGCTCTTTTAAGTAATACACTTACACTATTGCAAGCTACTGATATTACGACCCAGCTTACCGAAACCGATTTTGCTAATGAAGCCTTAACAGGTGGTAATGTGATTACAGGTGCGGGTAGCAGTAATGGCGGTACAGATGATGCACAGGGAGGTGTAATTACTCAGGTACAAATTGCTGATGGACCTATCGTAGTCATTCCATCAAATGGAAGCAATGTTACAGTCGAAGGACTATATGGTGTACTTACCATTAATTCGTCAGGAGCCTATACTTATACAGCTTATGGAGATCCAGCGTCTATAGGCGGTTCTGAAGTATTTACTTATACATTATCTGATGGAAATACAGTAGATACAGCAAAACTTACTATTAACATTGCAGATACTTCTACAACAGCCCCTAGAGTTACTTTAGTTAATGATACGGGTAACAGTAATACTGACCTGATCACCCAAGATGGTCGCATCGCGGTGACCGCAGATCCGGATGTGACCACAGTAGTGGTAAGGTATACATCTGCTTCCGGTACTGGAGTGAACGTCAATGCTGTGTACGACACCGCAACTGGTAGATGGATTGCTACGCCTCCAGCTGGTTTTGCAGATGGCACTTATAATGTAACAGCTACCGTAACAGACACTACCAATCATACGAATACCTCTTCTTTAGGTAATATTACTGTAGATACTACACCGCCAGTAGTTACAATCGTAGGTTCAGGCGATAATGCAGGTAATGTTCAAGGCAATATTTATTCTGGCGCAATTACTGATGATAATACGCCAACAATCTTTGGCAGGGCAGCGCCGAACAGTACCATTACGCTTATTCAGGACGGTGTAACAATAACTACGCCAATTACTGTAGATGCTAGTGGTAACTGGAGTTATACGCCTGCCCCAGCACTGTCTTCATCTGCGACCGGTGTAAATCATACTTGGCAGGCTAGAGTAACAGATACGGCAGGTAATATTACAACTGCTAACTTTAACTTGAATATTATTGGACAGGTTGCACCTGTTGCAGCTGTTAACAGTAATGCTCTACTGGGCGTGGTAGGCGCAGATGTAGCAGGTCTGATTGATTTGAATCAGCAACTATTTGCAGCGGCAGATGCAAATGGCGATTTAAGAAGAGTAGAAATTACATTAAATTCTGCAGTATCACTGGGTGGAGAGAATTTTAGCTTCTCAACAGGGTTAGCTAATCTATTTGGTTATAATGTTACTACGCAAAGCAGTCAATTAGCTTTACCATTAGTTCCTAGCCGTCCGGCGCGTATTACGATTGAAGCTGCACAAGGGCAGGTACTTGATAATCAGGAAATTAATGAATTCTTGGCATCAGTCAAATTATCGGGTAGTTTGCTAGGAGGCCTCTTAAATCTGAATTTACTGAATAATCTGAATGTAGTTGCTACAGATAGCCAAGGCTCATCTACCTCATATAGCCGAGGTGAGATTGCAAGCGTAGATCTGTTGGGTGGACTACTTTCAGGAAGCGCTTCACCGATTGTTGAGGGTAATGCTAATGCTAATATCTTGGGTAATAGCAATAGTACTGTATCTCAACGCCTCTATGGTTATGATGGAAATGATACGTTAAATGGCGGTTCAGGAAATGATATCCTGCTAGGTGGTAATGGTGATGATACTTTAAATGCAGGGGCAGGTAATGATTATATTAATGGTGGTGCAGGCAACGACACCATTACTGGTGGTCCAGGCGCTGATACTGTAGTGTTTGATTTGCTAGTTGCTGCTAATGCAAGAGGCGGTAATGGTACTGATACCTGGACAGACTTCCATGTAGGTAATATTCGTACCGATAACCAGGCTGACCGGATTGATGTGTCAGATCTGCTAGGAGGCGAGGTTAATGCTAATAATCTGGGACAATATATCCAGCTAAACTATAATTCAACGTCATCAACTGTAACCTTGTCCATCGACCGGGATGGAACCGGAACTACTTTTATTGCCACTCCATTATTACAGCTGACCAATCAGCCAAGTGCCATTACATTGGATGAACTGTTACAGAATGGCCAAATTATTTTCTAAATATATAAGGTAACAAAAAAGGACCTTCGGGTCCTTTTTTGTCTTTAGTTAAAATTTTTTTAAACTTAAGTGATAGTCTATTTAGAATTTTGAGTTTTCTTATACTTTATAAAGTTATAAATTTTAAGGAGGATATTATTTCTTCTGCACATGAATTATATGGACAGATTTTAGAAGTTATTAGTCTGATTCCTTGTGGTAAAGTTGCAACTTATGGGCAGGTTGCGCGTCTTGCCGGGTTGCCAAAACATGCACGATTAGTCGGCTATATACTCAAAAATCTGCCTATAGGAACTGATATTCCATGGCATCGTGTAATTAATAGCCAAGGTGGAATTAGCCTAAGTAAATTAAATACACAAGGTCAAAATATACAGTCTGTTTTATTAATTGAAGAGGGCCTAACAGTCATAAATGGAAAGATAAACTTAAAAAAATTTCAGTGGCTACCCTGAATTTCCAAATCAACTTAAGATCCCCAATTCTCTCTGTCTGGAAATTAGCAAGATAAAAATTAATATACAGTCTCTATCAGATGCGGATTAAAATTCATTTAAAAATGCTATTAAAGATGAAACATTATCTGTCTGTAGTTGCCCGCGTATTTTTAATAACTGCTTTTCGTCCATATCATAAAGCTTAAGGTAAAGCAGCTTCTGGATGTCTTCTTGAGAAAAACGGTATTTAATAATTCGTGCAGGTACACCACCGACAACTGCATAAGGTGGAACATCTTTAGTTACTACAGCACCTGTTGCTATTACTGCGCCTTCTCCCAGCTTTACACCTTGCATAATCATGGCACGACTACCAATCCAGCAACCATCACTAATAATTGTATCTCCTGCTGGCACAAAACTACGGGTATCAAAGGGAAATACTGAAATCCATTCTGTACGGTGTAGCTGATTACCCCCCATCATAATGACACTTTCAGCACCAAAGCAGACAAAATTACCAATATAAAGCTGATCAATCGGTTTATCTGGGGTAACAGGTTTATCATGAAGATAACGCACTACACAACGTTCAAACCCTTGATCCCAATAGGCTGAGTAATAGCTATAATTGCCTTTAATATGAATATTCGGATTCTTTACTGTCTTCGAGATGAATTCGAACTCACACCAGTGTTTAACCGGAGAGTTGATCAGCTGATCCATAAAAAAAATTAAATACTGAAGAGCAGCAGATTATATCTGAAAAATTTTAAAATTTGAGATGAGCGAAAATAATATTGTCAATAAAAAGCCCCTGATGAAAGGGGCTTCATGTGTATCGTGTTTGACTAAATATATTCAACACTCACAATTTCATATTCTACTTCACCTTGAGGCGTAACAATTTTTGCTTCATCACCTTCGCTTTTGCCTAAAAGTCCGCGTGCAATAGGTGAGTTCACAGAAATTTTATTAATTTTAAAGTCAGCTTCATCATCACCAACGATTTTATAAGTTTTCTGTTCTTCAGTATCAAGATTTTCAATAGTTACTGTTACACCGAAAACTACACGGCCATTCTGCTCAAGATCTTTAATATCGATAACCTGAGCTGCACCCAGTTTACCTTCGATGTCCTGAATACGACCTTCACAGAAACCTTGCTGTTCACGTGCAGCGTGGTATTCTGCATTTTCTTTCAAGTCACCATGTTCACGTGCTTCTGCAATCGCTGCTGTAATACGTGGACGTTCTACAGTTTTAAGCTGGTGTAATTCTTTCTCTAAGGCAGTTTTGCCTTCAGGAGTCATAGGATAACGTTGCATGTTGTCCCTCAAAAGTCAGTGGAAGGATGTAAAATATATAAATAAAAAAAGCCCGCCACCAAGAAGGTAGCGGGACTTCTTGGAAGCGAATTAACCTTTAGTTAGGTCTTGCAAACGATATACATCCATTGGCAATTTAATTGCTAGGGCTTGGCATACAGCGTCCGCACCATTCAATGTAGTTGTATTATACACTTTACCTTGAAGTGCTGAACGACGGATCGAGAATGAGTCTTCTTGTGCCTTTTTGCCTTCAGTCGTATTAATGACAAGGTGGATTTCACCGTTTTTGATACGGTCCACAATGTTAGGACGACCTTCAGTCACTTTATTCACGCGTTCACATTCAAGACCAGCTTCGCTAATCACTTTAAATGTACCATCAGTCGCAAGAATCTTGAAGCCTAGGTCAATTAATTGTTTCGCAATACCGACAGCACGCGGTTTATCTGAGTCTCGTACAGAGATGAATGCATGTTTCACTTCGCCTTCAGTTGGAAGACCAGGTAAACGTTCATTTGCACCTAGCACTGCTTTATAGAATGCTTCACCAAAAGTTTTACCCACACCCATTACTTCACCTGTCGATTTCATCTCAGGGCCAAGGATCGGGTCAACACCAGGGAATTTGTTGAATGGGAACACTGCTTCTTTGACAGAGAAGTGCTCAGGGATAATCTCAGCCGTGAAGCCTTGTGACTCAAGAGATTGACCTGCCATACAACGTGCAGCGACTTTCGCTAAAGATTCGCCGATACACTTAGAAACGAACGGCACAGTACGTGATGCACGTGGGTTCACTTCCAAGATGTAAACGTCGTCGCCTTTCACCGCAAACTGTACGTTCATCAAACCGATTACGCCAAGCTCCTTTGCCATAGCAATCGTTTGACGGCGCATTTCGTCCTGAACTTCTTTAGATAAAGAGTACGGAGGAATAGAACATGCTGAGTCACCTGAGTGAATTCCCGCTTGTTCAATATGCTGCATGATCCCGCCGATCACAACGTCTTTACCGTCAGACACGCAGTCAACGTCAACTTCAATCGCGTCATCCAGGAAGCGGTCAAGCAGAACTGGCGCTTCGTTAGATGCCTGAACCGCATCACGTAAGTAACGTTTGAGTTCTTCGTCGTTGTATACGATTTCCATCGCACGGCCACCCAGAACGTAAGAAGGACGTACCACAAGCGGATAGCCGACTTTCGCTGCTTCAGCCATACCTTCTTCAGCAGATTTTACGATACTGTTGTTTGGTTGACGCAGTTGCAAACGTTGAATCATTTGCTGGAAACGTTCACGGTCTTCTGCACGGTCAATCGCGTCAGGTGATGTGCCGATAATTGGCGCACCCGCTTCTTCTAAAGCACGAGCCAATTTAAGCGGCGTTTGACCACCGTATTGTACGATGATGCCTTTAGGCTTCTCTGTACGAACGATTTCAAGTACATCTTCCAAGGTAATTGGTTCGAAGTACAAACGGTCTGATGTGTCGTAATCCGTAGAAACAGTCTCAGGGTTACAGTTCACCATGATGGTTTCATAGCCATCTTCACGCATTGCAAGCGCCGCGTGTACACAGCAGTAATCGAACTCGATCCCTTGACCAATACGGTTAGGTCCACCGCCGATCACCATAATCTTGTCACGGTTCGATGGGTTAGACTCACACTCTTCATCGTAAGTTGAGTACATGTATGCTGTATCCGATTCGAATTCAGCTGCACATGTATCGACACGTTTATACACTGGAGTTACGCCCAGGTTCCAACGGTGTTTACGGAATTGTTTTTGTGAAATACCCATCAAGTTCGCAATGCGCAGGTCCGATAAACCTTTACGTTTGAATGAACGGATATTGTCCGCGTTCAAGTCACCGAAACCTAAAGTTTTGATCTGGTTTTCAGTGTTGATGATATCTTCGATCTGGACTAGGAACCAGCGGTCGATATTGGTCGCTGCAAATACTTCGTCTAAAGTGAAACCATGACGGAATGCATCCGCTACATACCAGATACGTTCTGGACCTGGAACTTTAAGTTCCTGAAGAATCTTCTCGCGTGCACCTTCAGTACCCACTTCGATTTTTTCATCAAAACCGGAAGCGCCCACTTCTAATCCACGAAGTGCTTTATTCACAGATTCCTGGAAGTTACGGCCAATGGCCATGACTTCACCGACAGATTTCATCTGAGTTGTTAAAGTCGCGTCAGCTTGCGGGAATTTTTCGAAGTTGAAACGTGGAACTTTAGTGACGACATAGTCAATTGCTGGTTCGAAAGATGCTGGAGTTGTACCACCAGTAATATCATTTTTCAGTTCATCAAGGGTATAGCCAACTGCCAGTTTCGCTGCGATCTTTGCAATCGGGAAACCTGTTGCTTTCGATGCAAGCGCAGAGGAACGTGATACACGCGGGTTCATCTCGATGATCACCATACGACCATCTTTTGGATTGATACCAAACTGAACGTTAGAACCACCTGTTTCAACACCAATTTCACGAAGAACTGCTAAAGATGCATTACGCATCAATTGGTATTCTTTATCAGTCAATGTTTGTGCAGGTGCAACCGTGATCGAGTCACCGGTGTGTACACCCATTGGATCAAAATTTTCGATCGCACATACGATGATACAGTTGTCGTTTTTGTCACGAACAACTTCCATCTCGTACTCTTTCCAGCCAATTAAAGACTCATCGATCAATAACTGTTTAGTCGGAGAAAGGTCAAAACCGCGTTCACAGATTTCAAGGAATTCTTCGCGATTATAAGCAATACCGCCACCAGAACCACCCATGGTGAATGACGGGCGGATAATCACTGGAAAGCCAAAACGAGCTTGAATTTCAAGTGCTTCTTCCATTGACTCTGCAATCGCAGCTTTTGGACACTCAAGACCAATCTTACGCATTGCTTGGTCGAAGAGTTTACGGTCTTCTGCTTTTTCGATCGCTTCTTTGGTCGCCCCAATCAATTCAACATTGTATTTCTCTAATACACCATTTGCGTCAAGTGCAAGCGCACAGTTCAACGCAGTTTGACCACCCATGGTTGGAAGGACCGCATCCGGACGCTCTTTCTCAATGATCGCGGCAACAGTCTGCCAAGTGATTGGCTCGATGTAAGTAGCATCTGCCATTGCAGGGTCGGTCATAATGGTTGCCGGGTTAGAGTTCACCAAAATAACACGGTACCCTTCTTCACGCAGCGCTTTACATGCTTGTGCACCTGAATAGTCAAACTCGCATGCCTGACCAATTATAATAGGGCCAGCACCAATAATTAAGATGCTTTTAATATCCGTACGTTTAGGCATTATTTCGCTCCTTAATTACTTCTTAGATGCTTCGATAAGTTCAATGAAATGATCAAACAGCGGTGCGCAATCATGCGGACCAGGACTCGCTTCAGGATGTCCTTGGAAACTGAAAGCCGGTTTATCAGTACGATGAATACCTTGGTTTGTACCATCAAACAGCGAACGGTGAGTTACACGTAACACTTCAGGTAAGGTACTTTCATCTACCGCAAAACCGTGGTTCTGCGAAGTGATCATCACTGTACCATCTTCAATATTCTGTACAGGATGGTTGGCGCCATGGTGACCATGACCCATCTTGAGGGTAGCTGCTCCACTTGCAAGAGCCAGAATTTGATGCCCTAAACAGATACCGAAGACCGGTAGTGTAGTTGTTTCGACAATAGTTTTTACAGCTTCAATTGCATAACCGCATGCAGCCGGGTCACCTGGTCCATTGGACAGGAAAACGCCATCAGGATTAAGTGCCAGTACTTTTTCAACAGGGGTCTGAGCAGGTACAACGGTCAATTTACAGCCGCGATCTGCAAGCATACGCAAGATGTTGGTTTTGACACCATAGTCATATGCTACTACATGATATTTTAATTCAGGCTGGGTAAAGCCTTGACCTAATGCCCATGAGCCTTCGGTCCATTCAAAACCTTCTGGATCACAGCACTCTTTTGCCAGGTCTAGACCTTCAAGACCGCCAAAAGCCCGCGCTTTTTCTAATGCTTCTTCAGCAGTAATATTTTCACCTGCAAGAATACAGCCATTCTGCGCGCCCTTATCCCGCAAGATACGGGTCAGTTTGCGGGTATCAATATCTGCAATCGCAACAACATTATTCTGCTCAAGATATTCACCAAGAGACATATCTGCACGGAAGTTGCTATGCAATAAAGGCAGGTCGCGAATAATCAGGCCATTGGCCCAGACTTTCTGAATACGGCCGGACTCGGCATCTTCAGTATTACAGCCAGTATTGCCAATATGAGGATAAGTTAATGTCACAAGCTGTTGTGCATAACTTGGGTCAGTCAAAATTTCTTGATAGCCAGTCATGGCGGTGTTAAAAACGACTTCACCAGTCGTACAACCCGATGCACCGATAGACTTACCTTTAAAGATAGTTCCGTCTGCAAGGGCTAAAATGGCGGGGATGCTCAAACCAAAGCTCCTGAATTTTAGGCTGTAAAAAAGCGAGTAGACATAAAAAAAGGGTGGCTGTCTAAAAAAAACACGCCCTCCTTTTGGTCTGCTCGCTTGTAACTTAACAGCGTATTGTACGCATGAAGAGTCTAAAAGTCCACGCTAATTATGATGTTTATATCAGATAGGGAGCTTGTAACTTCAAATAAACACAAGTGCAAGCCTTCCATGAGAAAACAATGAGAGAGCAAGCAAGGTTTTTAATAATTGTCAGACAATAAATAGATCATTTTTTATTCAATAAATTAAGATGATTTTATAATTTTCATCAAAGCAGGAAATATTATTATGACTAATTCTTCTCAGAAAGCTAAAAAAGCAGCTCAGCCATTGGCTAAAGAACAAAAGAATGAAGTAATTGAGACTACACCAGTTGTCAACACAGCATCAGAAGCGTTAACACAGCAGGAGCCTGCGCGTGAATCCAACCAGGCGTTATGGGCGCGTTTAGAGTCATTAAAAAGTCAACTAACCTTTTCGGGCCAAGAAATTTCTGAATTAAAAAATCTGGTTAAAAGTGAATTTACTCATCTGGTGGATGAGCTTGCCAAATTAAGCCAAGATTTGAAAGCAGACATCAGCCAGATTTCATTAAAACATAAAGAAAACCTGACCGAGACATTTAAACGTTCTAAAGCAAATGCTGTTGAAGTGTGGAATAAGGTTCAGCGTCATAATTAAGTTGAATAAATAATAAAAAAGTGAGTATAAACTCACTTTTTTAAATTATTACTGGAAGTTTCAAAACTGATGTAGCCAGTCACGCTTATTATGAAAATCTGGTTGCGGGCTACTATGCTGCATAGCGAAATAATGTACTTCTTGTGAAGTCTTAAGTACTGCCGACAAGCCAAGATATAAATCTGACCACTTCAATTCATGGTCTGCCATAAACCCTCCCAGATCCAGACTCACATTTAAACCATAATGTGTCCGCTTGAGCTGATTTAACTCAATATCATAAGCTGGTTTTGGAGGAATATCTTCCGGATAGCGATACTCTTCGAACTGGTAGGCTTGCCAAGCTTCAGAAGGGGAAAGGTTAATTTCCCGATAAAAATCTTGATCTTTTACACCAATGAAAATTTCATAACAGGTATTTTCCCATAGATAGTCACGGCGTGGATTTGATGCGACTTTATCTGGCCAAAGGATTAGCTGGTTTGGGTCACTAATCCAGAAACCGATATTTAAAGAAGCCTGATCTTGCTGTTCAACTGCACCTACCAAGGAAATAGCAGAAAACCTTTTAAAAGGATTAAGTTCGTAACTAGCCATAAGAGAAAATGATCAGCTTGAAAGATGCGCGTGACGAACCAGATTCGACAAATGCTGATTCTGTTTGGCTGCCTTTTTATAAAGCAGAACAATTTTACCAATTTTCTGTACTGCTTGAGCACCAGTAGCTTCTATTAACGCATCAATAACCTGTCCACGTGCTTCACGATCTTCGCCAGCAATCTTCACTTTAATTAGTTCATGATCGTTTAATGCGCGGTTGGTTTCTTCAATCACGCCTTCGGTCAGGCCTTGCCCCCCGATCATTACTACTGGATTAAGAGCATGTCCAATTTGACGTAAACGCTTGCGTTCTTGAATAGAGAGAGCCGCCATGAAATATAACCTAAATTTAAAAACGCCCCAGTATAGCAAAAACCGAATTCAAACACTCTAAAACTCTTAAATTATCGATGAAGCTTATTAAAAATATCCGTTGGGGAGGGCGCTTTAGATACAGATGTATACTGCAAGCTGCACATTTTTCACGTACAATAAAAAAATAGAAGTTATTTCAATATTTAGTAGTTATGGCAACACGCATTACCAACCAGAAGTTATCTAAAAGTAGTCGTGCGTGGATGAGAGAGCATCTGGACGACCCTTTTGTAAAAAAGGCGCAAAAGGAAGGCTATCGTGCACGCGCTGCCTATAAACTTCTTGAGATCCAGGAAAAATATAAGCTCATCAAACCGGGTATGACTGTAGTTGATCTGGGAGCGGCTCCAGGGAGCTGGTCGCAGATAGCGGGTAAACTGGTAGGGGATAAAGGACTGGTAATTGCGTCCGATATTCTTCCGATGGATGCTTTGGCAGATGTCACCTTCTTGCAGGGTGACTTCCGTGAAGAAGAAGTATTCGAAAAATTGTTAAATATTTTAAATGGGCGTCAGGTAGACGTTGTAATTTCGGATATGGCCCCCAATACATCTGGTAATAGGGCGGTTGATCAGCCCCGCCAGATATATTTGTGTGAACTTGCTTTAGATTTTGCACAAAAGGTACTCGGACCCAACGGACAGTTTGTGGTAAAAGTATTCCAAGGGGCTGGCTTTGATGAGTTTCGCAAGCAGGTGGTTGATAGTTTTGATGTGTTAAAAACTGTTAAACCCGCCGCGTCACGAGCCCGTTCGAAAGAAGTGTTTTTAATTGGACAAGGCCGTAAAAAAGCGTTGCAATAAACTTTACTTGCCAACCCGTCAAAAATTGTGCATTTTGTACTTTTTTAGACATTGCATGCTGTTTTACAGTTTTTTGTTAGGGTCACCCCAGAAATTTTGGGCATGATCAAATTAGATTGATATGGGAATAAAGCTTTGAGCGATCTCTTCAAGAATGCCGTATTGTGGCTAATAATACTGGGTGTTCTGATCTTGATTTTCAGTAACATCAGTGACCGCAACAAGCCGACTGCGATGAATTATTCCGAATTCGTGGCAGCGGTTAATGCCGGTCAAATTAAGCAAGTCACAATTGATGGCGAGCGTATTAATGGCGAAAAAGTCAACGGTTCAGAGTTTGAAAGCATTCGTCCTGCGGTTCAAGACCCTGAGCTTATGCCGAGCCTTATCAAAAATAATGTTGTCGTTGAGGGTACAGCACCGCAACGTCAAGGTTTATTGATGCAATTACTCATTGCAAGCTTTCCTGTACTTCTAATCATCTTGTTATTCATGTTCTTTATGCGAAATATGGGTGGCGGTGCAGGTGGCAAGAACGGGCCAATGAGCTTTGGTAAATCCAAAGCAAAAATGTTATCTGAAGACCAGATTAAAGTAACCTTTGCCGATGTGGCGGGCTGTGATGAGGCCAAACAGGAAGTGGTTGAAATTGTCGATTTCTTGAAAGATCCGGCAAAATTTAAGCGTCTAGGCGCGACCATTCCTAAAGGTGTTTTAATGGTAGGCCCGCCGGGTACAGGTAAAACTTTGCTCGCCAAAGCTATTGCCGGCGAAGCAAAAGTACCGTTTTTTAGCATCTCCGGTTCTGACTTTGTTGAAATGTTTGTTGGTGTGGGTGCCTCGCGTGTACGTGACATGTTTGAACAGGCTAAACGTCATGCACCTTGTATCATTTTCATTGACGAGATTGATGCAGTGGGTCGTCATCGTGGTTCAGGTACAGGTGGCGGACATGATGAACGTGAGCAGACTCTTAACCAAATGCTGGTTGAAATGGATGGTTTTGAAGGAAATGAGGGTATTATCGTAATTGCAGCCACTAACCGTGCTGATGTACTCGATAAAGCTTTGCTTCGTCCAGGTCGTTTTGACCGTCAAGTAATGGTGGGTCTGCCAGACATTAAGGGTCGTGAACAGATTCTGAATGTTCATTTAAGAAAACTGCCTTCAACTACCGGTGTAGATGTTAAAGTGTTGGCGCGTGGTACACCTGGCTTTTCGGGTGCCCAACTGGCAAACCTGGTCAATGAGGCAGCTCTTTTTGCGGCACGTCGCAACAAGAACACAGTCGACATGCATGACTTCGAGGATGCAAAAGATAAACTGTATATGGGGCCAGAGCGTAAATCGATGGTTCTTCGTGAAGAAGAGCGCCGTGCTACTGCTTACCATGAAGCAGGACATGCAATCGTTGCTGAGATGCTGCCCGGTACTGATCCGGTCCATAAGGTAACAATTATGCCGCGTGGTTGGGCTTTAGGCGTAACCTGGCAGTTACCAGAGTTTGATCAGACCAGCCATTACAAGGACAAAATGCTGAACGAGATATCTATTTTGTTCGGTGGCCGGATTGCAGAAGAGATCTTTATTCATCAGCAGTCAACGGGTGCATCTAACGACTTTGAACGTGCAACAAAAATGGCACGCGCGATGGTCACTAAATACGGTATGTCTGACAAATTGGGTGTAATGGTCTATGAAGATGATTCACAGCAGTCATTTATGGGCAGTATGAATAGTCGCACTATTTCTGAAGCTACCCAGCAACAAGTCGATCAGGAAGTGCGCCGTATTCTGGATGAGCAATATAAAGTTGCTTGGGATATTCTTGAAGGTAATCAGGATATTGCACATAAAATGGTGAAAGCTCTGATGGAATGGGAAACTATTGACCGTGAGCAGATCCGTGACATTATGGAAGGTCGTGATCCTCAGCCCCCTAAAGTTTATGTTGCAGATAATCCGGTTGCAGACTTAGAGCCACCTAAAAATGGTCCGTCTACACCACCCCCATTGCCAGCAATGAACTAAATATAGTTATTTAGAAAAGAGCCACTTTAAGTGGCTCTTTTTTATTATTTAAAAATAAAAACATGAAAATAACTTAACACTCAGCCTGAAGTTAACTTGTTAAAATGTATCAATCATAAGATCAGGAGAGACCAATGCGGCTAATGCCATTACCTAAACAGACTTTACAATGCAAGGATGTAAGTCTGGATTTAGCTCGCCCGCATATTATGGGGATTTTAAATGTTACTCCTGACTCTTTTAGTGACGGCGGAAAATATAAGCATAAAGAACAAGCTCTCCAGTATGCTTTGCAGATGATAAGAGATGGGGCAACTATTATTGATATTGGAGGGGAATCTACTCGGCCAGGTGCTACTCCAGTATCGGTTAAAGAAGAGCTTCAACGTGTAATTCCTGTAGTGGAAGCTTTGGCGCAACATGATGTAATTATATCTGTTGATACCAGTGAGCCTGAAGTAATCCGCCAGGCAGTGAAGAAGGGAGCCCATATCTGGAATGATGTGCGGGCATTGAGTCGCCCAGATGCACTTGCAGTGGCGGCAGAGCTGGATATACCGGTAGTCATCATGCATATGCGTGGTGAGCCTACCACAATGAACCAGCTGGCCAATTATGAAGATGTAGTTGAAGAAGTGCTTCGTGAGTTGACTGTAAGAGTTGAGGCGGCTATCGCAGCAGGAGTGCGGGCAGATAATATCATTATTGATCCAGGCTTTGGCTTTGCCAAGAATGTTAGCCATAACCTGAAACTGTTGCAGGATTTCTGGCGGCTTAATGAATTAGGTTATCCGATTCTATCTGCACTGTCACGTAAGCGCTTCATTGGTGAGGCCCTAGAGGGTGCAGAGGTGAAAGATCGTGTAATTGGCAGTGTCACAGCGCATCTTCTGAGTATACAGCAGGGGGCATCTATCGTAAGGGTACACAACGTGAAGGCTACCAGTGATGCGATTAAAATCTGGTGTGCTACACTATCTGCCTGATGGTTTCTATATTTGACTGAATCCGGGTTCTTTAGGCTCGGATTTTTATTTTTGAGAATAAGTAATGAATGATGAATTATTAACTCCTATGTTTGAGGATGAATACTATCCTGATGAGCTGGTATCACGTATTAAACAGTTGCTGCTACAGTTTTCTGAAAAAATTACAGCAAGTTCTTTGAGTCAGACTGATATATATTCTTCCGCTCAGGAGATCATAGTTCAAATCAATAAAATGAAACCCAAGTTTGAGCAGATGGATTCATCTCTAGATGATGCAGCAGCTGATTATATTGCTGAGGCTATGATGATGGTGGTACAGGAGGCTGGTTATCTAGATATTGATATGGAAGAACTGGTTGCCAATAGGGAGTGGTAAGATAATTTTATTGCAAGGCCTTATGGTTTTTTGAGGACATTCTATAGTTGGCAGTATTGTCCTGAATGTTTTTCTGCAATCCTGTCATCGTTAAATATAATATTTGCTCCACTTAAGGGTATACATCCTTAACTTTTGCCGGAATTATCACTCTTGTTTTCTCATGGTTATTTATTTCCTTAATTATTAAATTTTAAAGCACAGTAGCTGTGACTGAGAGTACAGCACTGTGATATGCGATGATTATCTACTTGATGAGCTATTTTTTAAATAATTCCAGAACTTATATTTAAAAATGTCTGAATACTCAAGCTACTAAACTGTTGAGGTACAAGAGCAGGAAATCGTAATTTGAATAAACTTGATCATTGTAAAATTTATATTTTTATATTCAAGAATTACAGGCATAAAAAAACCAGCTTGATGCTGGATTCTTTATTGCACCATTTTATATTAGCTTTAAAATGGTGCCCGGGGCCGGACTCGAACCGGCACGCTTTGTGGGCGGGGGATTTTAAATCCCCTGTGTCTACCTATTTCACCACCCGGGCGTTATACAAGATTGGAGGCGGAGGTCGGAATCGAACCGGCGTACACGGAGTTGCAGTCCGCTGCATGACCACTCTGCCACCCCGCCATCTCTTGGTGATGCACATATTAGCAATCTTTGAAAAAAAAACAATAGGATGTATGGTGAATATGCACATAAAAACAGCAACTAAAATAAAAACGGTTAAATAATCATGTATTATGTGCAAAATTGATTCATATCCACTTGGGAGATGTGCTGTGGCATTGGTTTTAGACGGTCGTACACTGGCGAAACAGATAGAAGCTGACTTGTTGCAACGTGTAGAGGCGTTAAAGACAAAAACAGGTCGTACGCCAATTCTGGCAACTATCCTGGTAGGAGATGATGGTGCTTCAGCTACTTATGTACGCATGAAAGGGAATGCCTGTCGTCGTGTTGGTATGGATTCTCTTAAAGTGGAACTGCCAAAAGAAACAACTACCGAGCAGTTACTGGCAGAAATTGAAAAGCTAAATGAAAACCCTGATGTACATGGTATTCTGCTTCAGCATCCTGTTCCGGAACAGATTGATGAACGTGCCTGTTTTGATGCCATATCGCTAGAAAAGGATGTAGATGGCGTGACTTGCTTGGGTTTTGGTCGTATGGCAATGGGAGAGGCTGCCTATGGCTCTGCAACACCTGCTGGAATCATGGCGATCTTAAAAGAAAATAATATTGAAATTGCAGGTAAACATGCCGTTGTTGTAGGCCGCTCTGCTATTTTGGGCAAGCCAATGGCAATGATGTTGCTTCAGGCTAATGCTACAGTGACGATTTGCCATTCACGTACACAGAACCTCTCTGAATTTGTTAAGCAGGCTGACATCCTTGTAGGGGCTGTTGGAAAAGCCGAGTTTATACAAAAGGAATGGATCAAGCCGGGTGCTGTGGTGGTTGATGCTGGTTTTCATCCGCGTGATGGCGGTGGTGTAGGGGATATTCAACTAGCAGGTATTGAAGAGCTTGCTTCTGCTTATACTCCTGTTCCAGGTGGCGTAGGGCCAATGACAATCACGACTTTAATTCGCCAGACAGTTGAAGCTGCTGAGAAAGCATTGGCTTGATTTTAAGAGCATTATTAAAAGCTATGTAAATATCAAGTTTGCATGGCTTTTATTTTAATAAAGCTTTTAAAACTATTTTCATCGCCTGTTTATCCTGATCTTTATTTGAATTAATCGGCTGTTCACTTTATTTCTGTTTTGAAAAAGGCAGAAAAACTATCTGCGAAACTCTTTAAAAAGTATTAAAAAAATTATAGGGCGCAGAATTATTCTTTTATTATAAATTCTGCCTTTAAGCAGTGGGGTATGGACCAGAGTGCGTATCATATTAAGCTTTAATAACTTTGAATCGCTTTAATAAAGGTTAAATTTTTGATGAGTTGTACTTTTCAACTGGCTAAGGCTCCTGAGCATCTTCTTCAAGCTTTACATGAGGTTATACCACAGTGTGAACTACAGGCACAGCAATTACCTGAAACCCCTATTTTATTATGGTTAATACCGCCAGTTTTTCCTACTGGCCGCCTCGATGATGAGGTTATTCGACGTATCTGGAATGATACGCCTTACTGGATTTTCTGCTGGGCTTCAGGACTTGCTATGGCACAGTGGTTGCTTGCCGAGCCACAGCATGTCAAAGATAAAGTGGTATTGGATTTTGGTGCCGGTTCTGGAGTAGTAGCTATTGCCGCTAAAATGGCAGGTGCCAAACAGGTAATCTGTTGTGATATCGATCAGGTCAGTCTGGCGGCTTGTCGCGAGAATGCAAAGCTTAATGATGTCGAGCTTGAGTATTTGGATGACTTGTATAAGGCAGAGCAGGTTGATGTGCTATTAGCGGCTGATGTACTTTACGATCAGAGTAACCGCTTCTTTCTGGATGAATTTCTGAAATTCACTTCAACGGTCTGGGTGGCAGATAGTCGGGTAAAAAACTTTAGTCACTCTCGTTACTGCAAAACTGAAGAACGTAGTGCCACCACCTGGCCAGACCTGGATGAAGCTAAAGAATTTCGCAATGTCAGCTTTTATAAGACGTTATAAGTTTAAATAACGTCTGAGCTGATAAAACATAAAATATTACGAACAGGTATAGCGAATGACGCGTAGAGTTGCAGGCTTGGCTTCAAGCGCCTGTCGAGTTGCGTAATCTTCACTGTTATTTAAACTTGGGGTATCAGATAAACTGAATGAGGCCCGGCTCTGGCCGAGTTGTATACCATAATTGTCCTGCTGGGTAGCAGCAGGATTTGGAATCTCATTGGCGCTTAATACTGAAATTTTATAAGTTTTACCAGTACCTAATACTTGCTGACAAGCCATCTGCAATTTATTTTCATCTATAGACTGGTTGGCACGTAGTGCCAAAGTATAGGCAATAGTCGCTGATTGGGCAGACTTGTTCTCGATCTGATAGCCTGTAATACCATTGTACTGGCGAGGGCTAGTCTGGCATGCCGTTATAATAAAACATAATGGTAAAGTAACCAATAAAGTTATTTTCTTCATAATTAGAAAGCCTTTTATCCTTATAGGTTCAAGTATGGCATAGAACTAGCGGAAATAAGCAATCTTAGGGCTGATATGCTTCAGTAAGCTGAAGAAATTTTAAGTAAATGTTAAAGACATCAATTTAATGGGTAAATGATAATAGCAATTTTTCTCTGGTAATTGATCAATAGAGCTTGGATGAAATTAAAATAAAAAAGGCCGCAATTGCGACCTTTTTTTTCATTGATTTAAACTGATTTTACAGCATCAAGCAGCTGATTCTGACGGTCTTTCAGTGCTTGTGGTAAACGGTCACCTAACTTGCTGAATAGCTCAGTATGGCTTTCCAGTTCTTTAATCCACTGGTCTTTATCTTGAGAAGTTACAGTATCAAACTGTTCTTTGCTAAAGTCTAGACCAGTCCAGTTGAGCTGTTCATAAGTTGGAACATAGCCAATTGGAGTTTCAACTGCACTTGCACGACCTTCACAACGGTCAATAATCCACTCTAGAACACGCATGTTCTGGCCAAAACCAGGCCATACAAAGTTGCCTTCAGCATCACGACGGAACCAGTTTACATTGAAGATTTTCGGTAAATGGTTGCCATGTGCTTCAGCTTGCGCAGCAACTTTTTCGCCCATGCTTAGCCAGTGGCCAAAGTAGTCGGCCATGTTGTAACCAGCAAATGGAAGCATTGCAAACGGATCGCGGCGTACGATGCCTTGTTGACCTACAGCTGCAGCAGTGGTTTCTGAACCCATGGTTGCTGCTTTGTATACACCATCTACCCAGTCAAAAGCTTCTGAAACTAAAGGTACTGTATCGGCACGACGTCCACCAAAGATAAATGCAGAAATAGGTACGCCTGCCGGGTTTTCCCAGTCTGCATCAATAGAAGGGCACTGAGCTGCTGAAACAGTAAAGCGGGCATTCGGATGCGCAGCTTTTTCGCCTTCTGCATGAGGCTGTCCTTTCCAGGTCGTAAGATTTGCTGGAATTTCTTTAGACAGACCTTCCCACCATACTTCGCCATTTTCAGTCACAGCAACGTTAGTATAGATGACGTCTTTATGCAGCGTTGCCATGCAGTTCGGGTTAGTTTTAGTATTGGTTCCAGGTGCTACACCAAAGAAACCAGCTTCTGGATTAATTGCATACAGGCGGCCATCTTCACCTGGTTTGATCCAGGCAATATCATCGCCTACAGTTTCAATTTTCCAGCCTTCATAACCCGCAGGTGGAATCAGCATGGCAAAGTTCGTTTTACCACAGGCTGACGGAAATGCTGCAGCGATATAGTGTTTTTCGCCCTGAGGGTTGGTTACACCCAGAATAAGCATATGTTCTGCTAGCCAGCCTTGGTCACGACCCATGACAGAGGCAATACGAAGTGCCAGACACTTTTTACCAAGTAATGCGTTACCACCATAACCAGAACCGTAAGACCAGATTTCACGGGTTTCTGGGTAATGAACAATGTATTTCTCTTTATTGCATGGCCAAGAAACATCTTTTTGACCTTCTGCAAGCGGTGCACCTACTGTATGCACACATGGAATAAATTCGCCATCAGTACCTAACACATCATAAACGGCTTTACCCATACGAGCCATTTTAGTCATGCTCACTGCAACATAAGGAGAGTCGGTCAATTCAATACCGATATGTGCAATGTGGCTGCCCAGCGGGCCCATAGAGAAAGGTACGACATACATGGTACGTCCAGCCATGGCACCGTCAAACAAACCATTTAGTTTGGTACGCATCTCGGCTGGAGCTTCCCAGTTATTGGTCGCACCGGCATCTTCTTGCTTTTCAGAACAGATGTAAGTACGGTCTTCAACACGAGCAACGTCGGAAGGATCAGAATTTGCAAGATACGAACCAGGATGTTTTTCTTGGTTTAATGCTTTCATAGTGCCGTTAGCAATCATCAGGTCAATTAGACGTTGATATTCTTCGTCGCTACCGTCACACCATTCAATTTTTGCAGGTTTCGTTAATTTTGCAATTTCTTCAACCCATGCAATAAGCTTAGGATGACGAACGAATTCTGGTGCGTTCACTTGGGTCATGGTGAGGCCTATTAAAAATATGTACAAAGTACAAGTACAAATTCGTCTGTCTAAACAAGACAAACAAAATGAATAAAAAAAGTGGCAGTATTAAAGCATAAATTAATAAAAAAAATAAGACTAAAGGCTGAAAGTAATTACATAGATATCTTTATATAAATATCCTTAAAATCAATATATTAAATTAGATTAAGAAATTTATATCAAATTATTTTTAATAAAAATATATGGTATTTTTTTAAAAAATTTTATTAAAAATAAAATGATTACGTTAAAAAAAATTGAATTTACTATTATTGGTAAAATAAATCATACTCATTTAAATTTTACATAATGCCTATTTTAATTGTCTATTAATTGGACGAAATTAGAGCAACTACTTTAATTTTTATTGTTTATGAATGAGCAATTGCGCCCTTTAACCATTATTTATAACAGAAATTCTGGTTTTCATGCAGCCCGTCGCGATGAGCTTTATGAAGAAATATTAACTCAACTCAGTACACATGGCTTCGAAATTCAGGTCTTGGAATTACATTCAAACTCAGATTTTGACCGGCTGATGCAGGATGTACTGGATCGTCATTTAAATGGGCCAGATGTAGGGGTTGTGGTCGCAGCTGGGGGGGATGGTACTCTAAATGCAGTAGGGGCAAAGTTATTGCATACTGACATACCGCTAGGCTTATTACCTTTAGGGACATTTAATTATGTCGCGCGGGCCCTGAATATTCCTTTAGATTTGCTTGAAGCTACAAAGGTAATTATTTCTGGTCGGCCTCAGGCGATTCATGTGGCAAAACTTAATAATCAGATTTATTTGAACAATGCAAGTCTAGGATTATATCCACTCTTTATTAAGCGAAGGGAGGCATATAACCAGCGGTTTGGCCGCTTTACATTTAATGCATATGCTTCAGCTCTGGATGTTATGATTCGAGATCGCAAAGCTTTAAAACTGACTTTAGAAGTGGATGGTAAAAGATATCCCTTAAATACGCCGCTGGTCTTTTTTGGTAATAATCAACTTCAGCTACAGGAAATGCGTCTGCGTGTTGCTAACTGTGCGGCAGCTGGCCGGGTTGCCGGTGTGGCTGTAGCAAATACTGATAAAAGAACTTTGTTTAAACTGCTATTTCAACTGATACAAGGCAAGCTTGAACAGGCTTCACAGGTCTATAGCTTCTGCGCAGATCAGGTTCAGGTACATGCAGCTAAAAAAAATATTAAAGTGGCGATTGATGGAGAAATTGTCGAGTTGCAGACACCTTTAAAAATTACAGTTGAAAAAAATGCGCTTAACATAATGGTGCCCTATGCTGCTCCATCTCTCTGATCTGCATTTTGGTACCGAGCGGCCAGAATGTATAAAGGCCTTACGAGTATTCTGTAAAGAGCAACAACCTGAAGCTCTCGTGGTAAGTGGGGACCTGACTCAACGTGCCCGGTTTACGCAGTTTTATTATTGTAAGCAGTTTTTAGAGAGTCTCCAGATTCCTTATCTGGTTGTACCTGGCAATCATGATATACCACTTTATCATTTGTGGAATCGTGTCTTTAGCCCGTTTACCTGTTACCAGTATTTTTTCGGTAATTTGGAAAATGTACTAGAAACCGAACACTTTTATGTTATTGGAATCAATAGTGTAAGACGGCGTTATCATACACGTGGTCATGTCTCACTAGAGCAAATTCATGAAACCCGTGAGAAACTAGAACAGGCCCCCTTACATAAACTTAAAATTATTACGTCACATCAGCCGTTTTATACTGAACCTGACGACCCCCATGGTTTAAAAGACTGTCCGGTACTCGGCCGTATGGCTCTAGAGGTTTGGGGACAATATAAATTGTTTGGTATTTTACATGGCCATTTACATAAAACCGCGATCTATGATCTGACCCGACTGTATAATTTAAAAGTTGATCATCCTATTTATAATATTCATGCCGGTACTGCGACTTCCTGGCGCTTGCACAAGAACCTGCCGAACAGTTTTAACACTGTTTCAATATCTGGTGAAATTCTGCAATACTGGTTTAATGAAGAGAGTCAATCATTTGTTTTACGGACAGATGTGATTAAATAATTACCCAAGATCTGTCGAGCGGTTAAAAAAAATACAAAAATACAAATTTTTTTTATTTTCCCCCTTGAAGCGTTTTTTTCTATCCCCACAAAAGTGTCATCAAAACACTTTAGGTTATTACTTAGACTTATAAATAAAGTAATAACTGATTACTTAAAAAAGACTTAGTCTGATGGAGTTAATTATGAGCAATATTCGTCCATTACATGACCGTGTAGTAGTTCGTCGTGTAGAAGAAGAAACAAAAACTGCTGGTGGTATTTTATTGCCAGGTTCTGCGGCAGAAAAACCTTCTCAAGGTGAAATCATTGCAGTGGGTAATGGTCAAATTACTGATAATGGTGTACGTGCACTTGACGTAAAAGTTGGCGACAAGGTTCTGTTTGGAACTTATGCCGGTACAACTGTAAAAGTAAATGGGGAAGAGCTTCTTATTATGAAAGAGTCTGACATCCTTGCGGTGTTAGAAGGCTAATTTACGTTTAACTCATTTGTGATCAGATCAAGTATTTCTTAAAAAATTGGAGTTAAAAATGTCAGCTAAAGACGTAAAATTCGGTGATTCAGCCCGTACAAAAATGATTGCTGGTGTAAACACTCTGGCAGATGCTGTTAAAGTAACTTTAGGTCCTAAAGGCCGTAATGTAGTGATTGACCGTTCTTTTGGTGCACCGCATATTACTAAAGACGGTGTAACCGTTGCTAAAGAAATTTCTCTAAAAGATAAATTCGAAAATATGGGCGCACAGCTCGTACGTGAAGTATCTTCAAAAACCAATGATATCGCGGGTGACGGTACAACAACCGCAACTGTACTTGCGCAAGCAATACTGAATGAAGGCATTAAATCAGTAACTGCGGGTATGAACCCAATGGACCTGAAACGTGGTATTGATCTTGCAGTGAAGACTGTAGTTGAAAATATCCGCGCTACAGCGAAGCCAGCAGATGATTTTAAAGCTATTGAACAAGTGGGTTCAATTTCAGCAAACTCTGATGAGACTGTAGGTAAGCTGATTGCTCAGGCAATGGAAAAAGTCGGTAAAGAAGGCGTAATTACCGTTGAAGAAGGTTCAGGCTTTGAAGACTCACTTGATGTTGTAGAGGGTATGCAGTTTGACCGCGGTTATATCTCTCCATATTTTGCAAACAAGCAAGATACTCTGACGGCTGAGCTGGAAAATCCGTTCATTCTTCTGGTTGACAAAAAAATCAGTAATATCCGTGAACTGATTACTGTACTTGAAGCTGTTGCAAAAACAGGTAAGCCGTTACTGATCATTGCAGAAGACGTAGAAGGCGAAGCGCTGGCAACTCTGGTCGTAAATAACATGCGCGGTATTATCAAAGTGTGTGCAGTGAAAGCTCCTGGCTTTGGCGACCGCCGTAAAGCCATGCTGCAAGATATTGCTATCCTGACTGGTGCAACCGTAATTTCTGAAGAAGTGGGTATGTCTCTTGAGCAGGCTAACCTTGAAGATCTGGGTACTGCACATAAAGTTACTGTATCTAAAGAAAATACAGTGATTGTTGATGGTGCAGGTAATGCTGATGCAATTGCTGAGCGTGTACAGCAAATCCGTGCACAGATCGAAGAATCTACATCTGAATACGATAAAGAAAAACTTCAGGAACGCGTTGCTAAGTTAGCTGGTGGTGTAGCAGTGATCAAAATTGGTGCTGCAACTGAAGTTGAAATGAAAGAGAAAAAAGACCGTGTAGATGATGCATTGCATGCAACGCGTGCTGCGGTTGAAGAAGGTGTAGTTGCTGGTGGTGGCGTAGCGCTGGTTCGTGCTGCAAAAGCACTTGATGGCCTAACTGGTAACAATGATGACCAGAATGTAGGTATCAATATTCTGCGCCGTGCTATTGAAGCACCACTTCGTCAAATTGTTTCTAATGCAGGTGATGAGCCTTCAGTAGTAATCAATGCAGTGAAGAGCGGCGAAGGTAACTATGGTTATAACGCAGCTTCAGGTGAATATGGCGACATGCTGGAGATGGGTATTCTTGACCCTGCAAAAGTAACGCGTTCTGCGCTTGAACATGCTGCTTCTGTTGCTGGCCTGATGCTGACCACTGAATGCATGATTACTGATATTCCAGAAGACAAACCAGCTGTGCCAGATATGGGCGGTATGGGTGGCATGGGCGGCATGATGTAATCTGCCTATGCTGTGATTAATGCTTTGTAATTTATATATTTATTCATAAAATTTTTATAAGTTACTCACAGTGTTACTCACAAAATAATTTGTTGTAAAAAAAGGTCGCTATTTTAGCGACCTTTTTCAAATGGGCTCAAGATAAGTTTCTGAGCTTGTGATGCAAGCAAGTACATAACTATTCAGCCAAAAATTTTTACGACCATCCTTGATCGGTGACTGTATACGTCCATCTTTGATACGTTGATAGAGCTCTTTTTCACTGATATTCATGCGTAGTGCAAATTCAGCGGTAGAAACCCGTCGTTCAGTATTGGTGAGGTCTATTGTAAATCCCATACCATTCCCCTGAATTAATGACTAATAACAGAAAACAAATGATGTTTGAGAGATAGATTAAAGTAATCTATTAAAAATATTGCTAAATCAAGCATTTCAATTCCTATATGCTAGTGTTTAAAGTTTTTAATGCACATCATTTCTTTATGAATTCATCATATGAAATATGTCATTTAGATAAACATATCAGGATTAAATTTTGAAAAATGGTATTTATGCAAAACTTCAAAAAAATGGTTTATCTAAAAACTTGACTGAAATTTTAAAATGTTTGTAGTGATTGGTAATTTAGTTATTTAAGTAAATCCTCCAAGAAGTTGACTTGTAAGATCTATGAAGTTGATTGAAATGAAGAATAGAGGTTAATTTCTGGCGAAGAAAGGTAACTTTTTATGTTTAATAAAAAAATAGGTAGTCTATTCAAAATTATAAATTAAAATGCAATTAAGTCTACTGTGATGAAGCTTAAGTTTTGAAAGTAAAAGCATATTTTGAAAATATACATAATATTATTCTTACCTATCTACGTGCTGCTGAAAAAGAAATAAAAGTTGCTGTTGCTTGGTTTACAGATCCAGAATTATTTAATGAATTATGTAAGAAAGCACAACAGGGTGTAAATATAAAGGTAATACTTATAAAGGATCAGATAAATTGTGGGCAAGGTAAGCTCAACTTTTTTAGATTGAAAAATTATGGTTGTCAGGTTGAATTTTTAGACGTTGAAAAGTTCAATAAGATGCATCACAAATTTTGTGTGATTGATGAAAGTGTTGTGATCACTGGCTCTTATAATTGGACGAATCAAGCACGAAAAAATAATGAAAACATTACTGTAATTGAGGGAAATATTCAGATTTGTCAGGATTATCTAGATATTTTTTCAAAATTAATAAATCCATCTTCAAACCACATAGCAAATAACGTATCACCAAATGCAGTTAAAACTAGGTTAGAAATTATAAAGAATAGTATTTTACTTAATGAAATTGAGAGTGTTGCAGCACAGATAGTAAAGTTAAAGCCAGTGCAAGCCATATACTCTCTAGATAATATTATAGATTGCTTAGATCATCATGAGTACAAAAAAGCAGTGGAGGAAATAACCCTCTATCTTAAAAACTTCACCGCATTAACTGTCAGTGAAGATAATGAAATTCATGAATTAAAATTCGAATTGAAAATTCTCGAACTCCGACTCGAATCAATCACGAACGAACAGGCTGATATTGAGCGTGATTTAGTCCTATTCAATCGTAGACAGCATGAAATTCTAGGATTTGTCACAAAACAAATTCTTCAGGCCAAGGCTGAATATTTCAAATACATTTCTGATTGTGCCGAGAAAAACAATGATGAATCGGCTCGTTCAAAAAAAGATGAAGCCGATGAAGCGGAACAGGACTTTAATGACTATTCTCATGAGTATGAGGAACTAAGCCAAACAAGAGTTGATAAATTGGATGAAGTATCAGAAAAAGAGCTGAAAAGCATGTTTAGGAGAGCATGTAATCTCTGTCACCCAGATAAAGTTCCAGAGCATCAAAAAGCAGAAGCTAGTGAAATCTTTATAAAACTTAAAGAAGCTTATGATAGTAATAATGTAGAAGAAGTCGAAATTATTTATTCCAACTTGCAAAAAGGTCAATTTAAGCATACCAAAGCCAGTATCTTGAAAGAGAGTGAGCTATTGCGTACAGCTATAATGGAAATAAAGCATAAAATTAAAACTAATCTAAATATTCTTAATAATTTAAAACGAGATAGTGTTGTGATTGCTATGCAGAAAATTGGCAATCATGAGGATAAGTGGATAGAGTTTTTTGAAAGAAAACAAGCTAGCCTTGAAGCAGAATTATTAAATTGGCTTTGCGCTTTAGATAATTTAAAAAAGGGGAGTCATTATGAATAATGAATTAATTCTGAGTGCTTTCAATCAAGTTCAGTTCGGCAAAATACACAGGCAAGCATCTTTGGCTTTAGATCTCATTGAAGAAGACGATGCCACTAGATTTGCAAATATACTTAGAGGATTAGACAGCCAAATTGTCTTCGACTATTTTTCTAATAATAGTCAGGTCGATTGGACTATAGATTTAATTGAACGATATAAAGATCAATGGAATTGGTCTTATCTTAATTATAGTCGTGCTATACCATGGACAATTGAACTAATTGAGAAATATAAGACCAAGTTATATACAAGAGAAATATCATCTAATGAATCACTTCCATGGTCAGTAGACTTTATTGAAAAATATAAAGATAAATTTCATTGGGAGAGTCTTTCTTCTAATAATGCATTACCGTGGTCGATAGATTTTCTTGAGAAGTATGCAGATAAATGGGATTGGTTTAATTTATCAACGAATAAATCATTGCCATGGTCCGTTGAACTCATAGAAAAGTTTATTAATAGGTGGGATTGGGGGTGTCTTTCATTAAGTGAAACATTACCGTGGTCGAAAAAATTAATTGAAAAGTTTATCAATAATTGGGATTGGGAAGCCCTTTCACAAAATGAAGATTTGCCATGGTCTATTGAGTTACTTGAAAGCTGTTTAGATAATTGGGATTGGTATCATATTTCTTGGTGTTCATCACTTCCATGGTCTATTGAATTTATTGAGCTATATATAGAAAAGTGGGATTGGGAGTGCCTTACACAAAACGAAAATTTGCCATGGTCAATCGAACTTATTGAAAAGTACGCTGATAAATGGAATTGGAAATATCTTACCCAAAATGGTTCATTGCCTTGGTCCATTGAACTTATTGAAATGTACGCCGATAGATGGGATTGGGCGCATATTTCAGAAATGACTAATCTACCGTGGTCAATGGAGTTTATTGATAAATACTTAAATAATTGGGATTGGCTTAAGCTCACACAAAACCTATCGGTAATTTGGTCAGCAGAGTGGCTTGAGAAATACCAAGACCATTTGGATTGGAGATTAATTTCATTTAATCAAGATCTGGTTTGGTCGATTGAATTGATTGAAAAATTTAAAGATAGATGGAATTACAATGCACTTTCTCGCAACAAGTCTTTACCGTGGTTATTAGAATTAATCGAAATTTACAAGGATAGACTTGAATGGGGAGAGTGGACTACAAGTCGTGAGTGTCCTTTCCCGCATTTTACGGGGGGGCTTACGGGTAATACGTCTTTGCCGTGGTCTAATGAGTTTATTCAGAGATATGAAGATAAGTGGTGTTGGAGAGAGCTTTCAAAAAACGAATCATTACCGTGGTCTATTGAACTAATTGAAAAGTTCATAGACAGATGGGACTGGAAAAATCTTACTTACAACGAATCATTACCATGGTCTATTGAGTTAATACAGAAATTTCAAGACCATTTGTTTTGGGGGGGGGGAGACATTCATGAATGGAAGTTGTATTTATAGGTACTACGATGGGCTTTCTGAAAATAAGTCGATACCATGGTCTATTGATTTAATAGAAACATTCAAACACAAATGGGACTGGAAGCATTTTTTAAAAAATGATTCTGAAGTTACATTTCCAGTTCTGAAGAAAGAAATTCTTTGTAGTGTTTTGGATCACCATAAGCGAATGATTCAACTTGATAATAGTCTGGGTAACGGCTGAATTTTGTGGAGGGGAATACTCCCCTCCAAATAAAAAATCAAGTTCACTGTCCTATAATTGTTGGAAACAGCTCTTTAGCAATCGTCTCAAGTAGTAGGCAGTATATTTTACTGGTCGTATTTGGAGCCTCAACCATACGTTGATAATAAAGTGTGATTGAATAATTGAAATTAGGACACTCTGGAGAATATAGTGCGAGAGATTGTGTGCTTTCGCTCTTTTTTACAGTGTGATTTACCAATCTACTCACAACTGAACTATTACGTTGACCGATATATAAGATTTTTTGGCAATCCTTACCATGTTTGTTGAAATTAGAGATTTTTTTACCAGATTTGAATTCCGACCATGTAGATTCATTAATGGTGCTTTCATCTTCAAGAATGAAAAAATAAACGCCAATAAGTGACTTCTTGGTGATTGTTCCCTCTATTTGTAGATTCAATTTCTCTTTTGGATATGAATCTAGTTCTTCAATGAATTTATTTTTTGAACGAGAATGAACTTTGGAAAATATGACTTTGCTAAATCCAAGTAATTCAGCTTTTTCCTCAAAATGTTTCATGCGAGCTTGGAAGTCTCGCCCCAGGACAGAGCTAACATCAAGTAGGTAATCTATGTCTTTGGAATTGTATTCCGGCATAAGGATAGTACATTGGTATTAGAGTAGAATGGTAATTCTCTCATAAATAACTGAAGTAAAAAGTAGAGTTGGGGATTGAGTCCCTTAAATTGAACTTTAATTGGTATTTCAGCGATCTAAGTACCATATAGGTGACTTTACATGACACGGCATAATTCTAAGACAGCGCATGCTCTTGCTATTGAGTTAGGGCAAAGGTTACAAAGAGCTAGACTCAACTTAAATCTGACACAACTGGAGGTAGCTCAACACACAAGAGTTTCTAGAAAAGTTGTGATGAATGCAGAAGCGGGACAGGTCACATTAGAAAACTTGATCGCGATTTTGATGACATTAGACCTAGTTGATCATTTAGATTTATTTTTACCAGAACAGCTAATTTCACCAATTCAGCTATGGAAATTACGAGGCAAGATTCGACAAAGAGCAAGTCGTAAAACTGATCAAAATCTACCAACAGATGATGACTTGGGTTGGTGAATAGCTGTGGGAGTTAGGGTAAATGATTTGATAAATAAAATTTTTCAATTTTTTATATTTCAAAAAAAATCTATTTTGATTTATATGATTGTAATTTTCAAAAAAAATGTTAAATTAAAACAAGGTCGCCTACCGTACTTACGCATGAGTAGAAAAGGGATTGAGTTTTATAGGTTTAATTTTACAAACCACATTTATATTTTAATTTTCTTAAGCATCAACTCGTTTGGTTCTTAGCATTTAAACATGCGTTGCTATAAGTCATATGACACCAAGAAATTCTTTGAATAAAAGAATTTAGAGTTGGCTGTAGAGAAAATTATGTCTATTCAAGATTTCGCATTTAAATTATCAAAAAAAATTCAGGAACAGCATTCTGTAAAGATTAGTCGTTCGCATATTTACGAATTAATCGCTTTAGATCAAGGCTATAAAACGTACAATGCATTTGTAAGTCAAAATTTAATCATCCAAGTCCAATATGATGATTCTGAAGAATATTATCAGAATGAGCTCATCAACGCATTAAGCTTAGAAATATTTAAAAACCCACCTGAATCAGACTATTCGAATTACGATGAAGATGATCTGCATTGGGATGACTATGAGGGTCGTCACTTGCTAGATCAAATCAAAAACCTTATCACTCGTTTGCAAAGTTTATCGAAATTAGATATTCCAGAAGAGATTCACTTTTCGATTGCTAAAACTGTCTATCAGGAGCTTTTATATCTAAATATAGAAGTTATAAATTTTAGAGTGATGCGAGAAAGTTTAAGTCATGTTTGCTTTGATGATGGATTACTAAATACATTTGAACTTGGGTATGAGTCTGACTATGGGTATTTTGAAGATGAGGAATTTGAGTTCAATACAATAGGAGAGCATTTTGAGGCTATATTGTCTTATGCAAAAGATCGTAAGAATCTAGATGCTTATGCGTTAGTTGCTGGATATTATCGTTACCTAGCTAATCAAATTGCGCCTTATGGTCGAAGTGGTTCTAATTTCGGTAGTCGTTGGGATAATGACAAACAAAAATATATAAAATCCAAGGAAACCACAAAGAATGAAGAAAAATATGATGAATATATAAAGCAAGCAGAATTATACGAATCGTATATCAAAAATTGTCCATTGAGTCTTGCGGAAATAAATTTTGATGCAGATGAGGATGAGGTCTATCAGCAGATGTTGTATTTATGCAATCAAGGTGACACTGAGGCAATTGAGTACTTCCTTTACCAAAGACTATTTAAGAATACTGGTGAAGCATGGTTATATATTTATCTAGCTCAGTTATTTGATGTAGATTTCACGCAAGATGATTACAGAGCTATAAATGCTTATACAGGTGAAGAATACGATGACTATGGACCCATGGATATTGTAGGTCGTGAAGCAATTCAACATGCTATTGATTTACCTGATTTATCAGAAGCTCAAGATGAGTTAGCAAGAAAAATTGCAAATGAACTATTTGAGAAAATTTAATTTTTAAACAGGCTTCATAGTTAATAAAAATCCCATTTTTTAAATGGGATTTTTTTAATTGGATTGCCGCTTTTTAATCAGTCTATAAAAAATAGCGAAAAAATTCCAAAACATCACCAAAACGGATCCGTAATTTTGTTCTTTGCTAATGTCATAAAAATCCGTGATGGGAATAAGCAAGCCTACCTGTATATACAAAATTCTTCGAATTTTGACATACAGGGCTTGTTAGGAGGGAAACCCTCCTAAGACCTCCCAGCCCATCACTGATGGGCAAGTCAACTTCGTTGACTTAAAAGCAAAAAGCAAAGAACGGTTAGCGTGATTGTATATGAGAAGTAAAACCAAAATTTTTAGACTTACTCCATTGCAGCTAGAGCAGTTGGAGCTGCACATTGAAAAAGAACGTACTAACTTTACTGACTTTATTCATTCTTTGATTCAACGTGAAGTGATGCATGATGCTGTTACAGTTCGAGGGATGATTGAAGAGGAGAAGGAGCCGAGACTCAAAATTAAAACCGAAGTTGAAATCGTTAAACTTTATCAAATCACTGATCCTGATTTGTTACTGGCCTTATCTAAAATTGGGAATAACCTGAATCAAATAGCCCGTGCTTTAAACATCATCAAAAATGCGGATCCAAGAGATCAGCGTAAGCTTGATATTTTTCATGTGTTATTGGTCTTAAAAGGTATTCAAAATGAGTTAGAACAAATATTTCCTACTTTACCAAAAATCAGTAGGCAACGTCCGAATAGGCTTCGCAAGCAACTCGAAAATCTAAACGTTGATCAGACACAACCTTCTATCGTGTTAGCGGAGAAGGATGAAAGTGCATATTAAATTTTTAGAGCATGGCAAAGGGTCAGCTGCACATGCTTCCGCATACCTTTTAGAGCGACTTGATCATCGTGGAAATGTTCGTGCAGGTGTTCAGGTTTTACTGGGCGATGCCACCACATTCAATGCTATTTGTCATGCGAGTCCACACCTATGGAAATATACGAGTGGAGTCATCGCTTGGTCCAAAGATGATGATCCGACTGATGCTCAGATTATGGAAGTTTTAACGGACTTTGAGGAGCATTCATTTGCAGGATTGGAACAATCACAGTATCACCTATTTGCTGTGTTACACACAGATGATGATGGCTCAAAGCACATTCATGTTTTAGCACCACGGCTCGACATTCAAAGCGGGAAATCACTCAATATTGCTCCCCCTGGGCATGAAAAACACTTTGATGCATTAAGAGATTACTTCAATACAAAATATCAGTGGTCACGGCCAGATGATTTGCTTTTGATGCAGACCACACAGGAGCCAAATCATGTGGCCAAAATCAATGCACAAGCTGAAAAACTCTACGCAAGGGAAGACTTTATTGCACTTATAAAAAAACAGTTTTGCAAGACGATTGATAATCACGTCAAAACGCTGTTAAAGACACAAACAATTCAAAACAGAGCGGATATTGTCAAATGTATATCGCAACTCAAAGCTGTTAAGTCCGTTGACCAAAGCAAAGAGTATTTAGCAGTTGAACTTATCAACGGAAAAACACACAGACTCAGAGGTGATTTTTATCATGAACAATTCGAAATTGGACTTTATTCAGAGCGTCTCCGAGCAGCAGCAGAAAGCCGAAAAGCTCCAAATGAGCTTGCAGCAGCTCTCTCAGACGCTGATCAATTTCGAGAAACTTATAGAGCAAAGCGAGCAGCCTATAATCGAAAGCACTACGCTTTTGCACAGCGTACAGGGGACGACAATAGCATTGGAAATGCATCTCAACTCATTTTTGAAAGAGATAGGGAATCTATCACCCCAAGCCATACAAACACTGACAGAGGACTACACAGCACAAATCAATCAACTCCAGTCTCAACTTGCCAATATAGATATTGCGGAAGTTTCAAAAGTGAAATCGAGCATAGATTCATTTTCAATATCAATTCAAGAATTACAGACCAAAATAAACACCCAATTGCAGAAGATCTCAATAGACCAACCCAGCTTACAAAAGAGTATTCAAGTCCAGATACAGCAAGCGATCGCCAACCAAAGCAAGCCGATAGAGAGCAGTATAGCGATGTTGATTACGGAAAAACTGGATACGCAAAAAGCGACATACATGTTGGGTGGGGGGATCTTGATTGGACTGCTGAGTCTTTTAATCGCTTTATTTACGGCTTATCAAACAGGTACAAACGTCAATACCATCAAAGCACAACAACAGGTGATTCAACAGAATTCAGAATCAATCACCGCCCAAATCGAGTATTTGAAGAGATTACAAAGGTAAGTCATGCAGACCGAAATAGATCAATATTTGATAGAACAAACAAACTTATTGCAACAACAAAACAGCTTGTTAGCAGAACAAAACGAAGCCTTGAGCAAACAGGTCAGTTCATTAAAAAGCATTTTGATCAGCTACAACGAAGTAGAGCAGAGTTTAAACAACAAAATCAAAATATTGAACGTAGAGAAAGAAGCTCAACGCGCTTTGATTTCAGCAATGAAAGCAGAACTTTCAAATCTAGAACAGGGCGAATTTTCGGAGCAATTACAGCGAGAATTTCAAGAAAACTTGAATATCCAATTGCACAGGCAATTAACGATAGTATTAAGTCAGCTGAATTTGAAAAACACTGTCAGAGACTTAGTGCAGAGCGAATTGAGCCCTTTTCAACAGGTCATCAGCAAACAACAGATAGATTTGGAGAAAGCACTCTCGGAAATATTGCAATTTCAGCCACCAAACGACTTTTACGAAGACTTAGAGATGCAAAGCAAGCAGATCAATATGCTTGGGAAAACTGTAGAACGCTTGATGGCCTTAATCAAAAACTTGAGCAATTAGAACCTATCGTTGCTGAAATTCGAGGCAAGCCAAAGCCAGCAACAGATTGGCAGCTAAGATTTGATGGATACTATCCTGGTTATATTAGAGCTTATCAAGAGCTATCAGCACAGCAACAACAGGCTTATGAGGATAAAAAAGCGTTGTGGCTAATTGAGATCACGGAGCAAAAAACCGAAAAACTCCTAGCATACATGACGGAAGCCAGAAGACATATCAACAGTCATGACTATGAAAGAATCGCAGAAATCATCAAAAATGATGAAAGGATGCTGAACTACTTAAAATGTGATTCAATCCTCTCCCATAAAAATAATCATCTTGAAGGTCAAAGAGTTTCATATCTCTCGTGCCTCAAAAACTTCGGCGAAATCAAAGAGCGAATTAAAACCTTCACATTTACTATCTATCAAAGTTCTAATGAAGCTCAATTGAAGATCACAGATATTCAACCTCAACCTGAATTAAAAACTAAACAGGAAAATGATTCGAATGCCGATTTTGATTTTTAGGAAAACCTAGCAGTGAAGCAAGCTACTTTTAGCGCATACCATTATGCGGTTGTCGATGTAGGCAATAATCGTTACATCATTAGTTTAATTCTTTAAGAAAATGGTTTGATATCAGCTGATCCTAAACAGTAACGTAAACAACCGATCTCTAAATCGAATAACCCACTCAAGTTTTGAAATGTAAAACTTTAGACCATTATTAAAAAGCCTTGGCAGTACCAAGGCTTTTTTGCTACTTTATTCTGTAGTCAGACCAATAACAAGGCACTGTGATTAATTGATTTTCATGTAATCTTGACCAAAGCCTCATACCTAAATCAGTCTCAAGCGCATCAAGGATAAAATTAGAAATAATCACGGTTGGCTTCATCATGTCATAGCGTTTGTATAGCACTTTATGGATAAGCTCTAAACGAGCTGAATGACGATCATTTAGCCCATATTCATCTAAGACCAGTAAATCAAAATCAGCAAAAAATTGAATCCATTGTTCTTCAGATTGGTCTTCAATGCTCTATGAATTCATAATGGTTTTTGCTATCTGAGCACTCGTTATATAACGAGATGACATTTTGGTTTTACAGATAACATTGCGAATGATCGCTGATCCTAGGTGAGTTTTTCCAGTACCTGGTGTGCCATAAAGGATAAGATTGGATTTCGATCCGTTTAATAATTGCTGTGTGAAATTCTGACAGCATTCGACAACTTGCTGCTGTTCAGTAGTACTAGCACTATAATTAGAAAAGCCACATTCCAAATAGCGTTGATTTAACCCTGAGCTATGAATACGGTGTTGTAACAGCTTTTGCTGTAACTCTTCCTGGTGTTGTTTATTCGTTTGTTCAAGATTTTCTTTCGCACAGACTTTGCATAACTGATGGTTACCAACTTTTATTAATGGGTAACCATGTTTTGAGCACAGGGTAGTTAAAACTTCATTAGGAGTTTTTAATAGATCAATAGCTATATTCATTATCTACTCCTAGATCCATTTTTGATTTATTGGTTTCGCTTCATTTTTATCATCCTGTCTTTGAGGTGAAGATGAAGATGAAGATGAAGATGAAGATGAAGATGAAGATGAAGGGCATTCTTCAAGTAATGCTTGTGCATTGCTAGAGCATTGCGAATTTGATGCATTAGCATTACTTGTGCTTTTATTCCAGCGAGCTTCTGCTGCGACTTTGCCACGTTCAGATTTCATTTTTTGATTCTGAATAGCCTGTTCTTTTAAAGCGGTGAAATAATGAGATTGAATGAAACCATTCGCTTCTTCAAAAAGATTCAGAGTTTTTAAAGTAGACATCAAACTTTTGGTTTTAGGACTTGTTAGTTTGGTCACACTCATCAAAATGTGAGTTTCGTTTGGTATAGGACCATTTTTCCAAAAGTCCATCATAAGAAAAAGGGTAGCACCAACTTGCTCACTCGAGAGGCGAGTAAATTTCGCTTGAAGATCACCAATGTACAACGGCATCCAGATTGTTGCGTCAGTATTCATTTTGAACCTATTAAAGGCAGGGGCATTGCAATCATGACCCTGCATAGAATTAAGAAAATAGTTTTAGAAAACGTGTACGAGCTGTTTGGATGAGATCTTCTAAGTCGTATATGGTGAAGTCATGAGTTATAGGATAGCTTTCACATAAACGGTCAGCCCACAAACGAAGTGCCTGATGATCATTGAAGCAGCTGTTTACTTTAAGTTTGGGAGCGAGTTGATCTAAACGAGGGATTTCAAACTCATGAATGATATGATTTGCCATCGCATCGGCAGCTTTACAAACAACGACACCATCGAATATTGATTTATCCAACATATTGAATCTCCTGACAGCCAAAATTAGGTAGTACAAGGAAATAGGGATGTTGTTTATGCGTTATTTTCTTTATCATTAGTAAATACCTCATGATTTACGTCTTGGTGGTATCTCAGGCTTGTTTGCACGACTTATGTTTCACTTTGGCGAGAGAGGTATAAGTTGTTTGGACAGGCCTGAATTTTTTGTTCTTCGTAAAATGTATGGGGAATTATCTGCAGCTATGGCATAATTAACCTCATAAAAAGTACTAGGAAAGTAGGAAAATTTATTCCTTAGACGTAAATTATCATATTTTTACGGCATTTCAAGTATTTTTTACTATTTAACTAGGAAAAAATATGATTAAGTCAAACTTGGCTGTATTATTAGCTGAAAGAAAGATGCGCGTTGCAGATTTGGTAAAAGAGACTGGAATCAATAAAAGTACGCTCTATAAGCTGTATAATGATGAGTCTGTACGCATTGATTTTGAGACGATTGACAAGATTTGTTTGGCTTTAAATATAGAAGTTGGGGATTTATTGGTTTATAAAGATGACAATAAGTAATCAATAAAATTAAACTAATATTAAATTTTTTATTTTAATTAGTTCTTGTTAAATACTTTACGTAATAAAGAGGTAAGGAATAAATTATGGATATAATATTTTGAAAACATAATTTATTCCTTTTAATCTTTAATTAGTTATTTGAGATCTAGTCAAATCCTCTTAACATTTTTTCTTCAGCCTCTCTCTTAGTTTCATAATTAATCTTGTTATTAATATAATCTATAAATTTTTTTGACCATTTTTTAACCCTTAGATTTTCGTGGTCAATTAAAGGTTCTATCAATTTTTTATCTTCTTGTAAGTAAGGAATAAGGGAACCCATCCAAGACCTGCTCGAAAAGTTTGCTGCAACTGTACTGTTAAAAGATTCATTATCACCATATTCAGATATTAATCTTAGGAGTAATGGATTAAAAAATTTATTTTCTCCATCTGAAATAAACATACTTATTGCTTTAGTTGTAATTATCAGTGCAGTTTCATCTTTACACCACTCCATAACACTATCAGCATCTAATAAATCAAAAATGCTTTTATCACGCTTATGGTAAGACTTTCCACTTCCTAGTAAATCTAATAATCTATATGATTTTTTATAATTTCCATCTAAAAACTTGGATGAAATATTCAGCCATAGGTATTCTCCATGAAGCTCAAACGCTTTAAAGAATGCTTCACCAATATAGTCCCACAAATCATTATAATTGATGTCGTAATTACCTACTTGATCAATTAAATGTAGGCATAGTTTTAAAGCAAATTCTTTGTGTTCAGTTGCTAATAGTTTTTCTACAGAATTTAACCAATGATGACTATCGAATTGATATAATTTATCACTTTCTTTAAACGATACATTAAGAACTAAGATAGTTAAAGTTTGATTAATTAATTTTAAATCAAGGTCTTTTCGTCCAAACATGTACATACTCAAATTATCTAATGCAACCCAAACTGCGGTAGCATCAACTTTTCTTAGAGATAAACAAAAGTCGGTAATTTCTTTTTCAGTAAGGTGTCTAGTTACACTTCCATAATTGAGTATCGATGCAGCGCTACTTGATAGACTACCTGTTTTAATTAATTCAAGAAAAATATCTAAATGATGTGCGTTGAATTCACCTGTTCGTACTGCGTCTGGATAGTATTGAATTAAAGCTTTATCTGAAGAAATCAGCTCAATTATTTCCTTCCATTTGTTGATATCATTATTATTAATACCGCATAAAAAACCTGCAAAGAATTGTATGTTGTTTGGCGTATCATTTCGTAAAAAGTTTACAAGTTTGTCCAAAATTACATTTATGGCGTCATTATCCAATTGCATGGCTAGATGTTTACCAAAGATCCAGCTTTGTTTATGTTCCGGAAAGGTTAACAACATCTCAAGATGAGGGATTAAATCGTTATAAGTCTCTTTAATAGATTCCGCTAAAGCTTTAGCATCCTCAGCTGCAACATCAATATAATGACCATCTTTATCTTTAACATATTCTCTAGAAGGGTTGAGAATAATTAATTTCAATTTTTCTTCAAGGTTATTATCATCTGGTGACAATAGTTGTTCCCAAGACTTTAAAAGCTCAATTTGTTCAGTTTCCAAACTTTTAGTATCAAATTGAAAAGCATGAGTAATTGCTTGAGAGGCTGAAGGCCAATATTTCCCTGAAAGTCTAATTACTTCCTTGAATACGGAATCTAATTGTTGTTGAATAGGGTACTTTATTAATCCTCTGAGTTCATGCCCAAATACATTCTTAACTTGCTCAGTTATCTTGTCATGCTTAATAAGATCAATTAATGTATTCAGATGATGTTGCCAATAAGCATATATTTCTGTGTATGTTTTCGGTTGCCATTCTATCAGTTCTGGCTTAGTACCTTGATGTTCAGCTCCGACTATTCTAGTGCCTCCTTGGGAGCTAATAGCTGATTTGACAGCTTGTAGGATGACAAAGTGCGATTTTTCAGTATTAATTTCCATAGCTTTATCTAGTAAAGCTAATCTTTTTTCAAAGCTTGCCTCAGTACCACACAAGTTTGTTCTAAATAATTGTGCGAATTGTCCTGTAGCATTATTACCATAACTTTCGTTTTCAAATTGAGCAAACTTAAATAAACACCATGCAGCTTTATCGAAGCAAGAATCATGAAATACCAACATTTCTAATGACCAGATAAAGTTACGTCTAACATCTCCACAGATAGATAATATATCAGTATCATTTAAACTATTAATAATGCGATATATAAGTTGAGTTGTAACGACAGGGTTCACTTCAACTAGTGCGCGGAACAGTCTTGAACCCGCTTTAGTAAGCAACAGTTCCGCTTGGCCGAAAGGGCGATGAGATTCACAAAAGTTTTCAATAAACTCGTTAACATTCTTTGATGAATCTAAATATTTAATTTGCTTACAAAAGCTTTCTAACAATGATGCGGGTAGTTCACTTACTAAAGCTGCTTGGCTATCGAATAAACTATTATTCCACCATTGCATAGCTAAATTAAGAGCGAGTGGTTTTGGAACTATTCGAGCAAAGTTGCTAGTGCAGTTAATTAATTCTTTTTGACTAAAAATAGTGATGGTTCTGTCAAAACACTTTTGATCTGTTTGAGCTATTCGATTAATGAAATCTGCATCAATATTAGAAGCTTGACCACTGTCTTTTTGAAATTTGAAATAATCAAATAGCGAAAAAACAATTAAGAGTTCTTTAGACTCATGGGTAAGAGTACCATCGCCATTAATTAATTTTTCAACTAGCTCGGGCTCAGTGAAGTGTGTTGTTAAAGCCCCATTTTTTGTAATTCATGTGTAGCCATTTGTGCTAATAATGGAAATCCTTCAATAAATACCTCTAACTGTTTTCTTAAAGGTGGATCCAATTGAGGTAAACGTTCATGAATGATTTCATCAATTTTTTCGGATGCTAACTTTTCTAATTTAATCGGAATGCTATTTTTAAGATGTATTGGCTCATCATGATAAAAATAAGTTGTTATTAGCTTAAGATTAGAGTGATTAATTTCAATTGCATTCACTGCATAATTGTGTAATTCAACCTTACAGTTATCAATAATAATGTATCCTGTTATCCCACTCTCAGAGAGTCTTGATATCTCACTTTGTATGGTCGATCTGAGATCTGCACCATTAATAACTAAAAACTCTTTATCATCAATTTTTTTATTATTTTTATATTCTAGGATTAATCTAGATTTACCTAAACCAGACAGACCAGTTATCCTTATATAAGGTGTTTGAGACTCAAGAGCATTAGTTAAAGCCTCAAATGCTGATTGTCGAGCATTATCAGTTTTGTAAGGTAGTTCGTGTTTGCGTTCGTCGTATTTAAGCCATTGATCTATGGGTTTACCAATTTGCGAATTAAATTTTCCTAATGAAGGCTTTGATTTTATAAATTTTTTTAAATGAATAACTACGCTATCCATTTCTGTTTTAGGTTTGACAATTGAAGAATGATTTACATTATTTATAGTTTCAATCTGATGATGTCTGAAGATGCTTTTAGAGCTCATGGCTGAAACTATAGTTTCGTCAGCATCAATAATACTTAAGATGTTTAAATATTGATCGATACTTTTATCCACCCATTGATCGTTAATATCATCTAGGTCGCTAGCATTACTGACTAGTGATTTTAAATGTCTATTTCTCCAACTAATGTATTTGCCAATGTTAGCCAAGCCTGACCCTTCATGTGGTACATCGAAAAAACATACTTTGCTAATATTATGTTTTGTACCTTTAGCATTCAGCTTTAATAACATTTTTTTAATAACTATGCCGCCCATGCTATGACCGACTAAGATTATGTCATCATTTTCTATATCACAATGAGCTTTGATATCGCTTAGTACGCCATTTGCGATACTAGAAATTGACGGAGCTGACTTAAAGAATAGCCAAGCGAGATGAGGGGAGGTATATCCAAATTCCTTCACTTCATATTCAATGGATTGGTCCTCATCCAAAAACTTAGGAAAATTACCCCATGTAGTACCGACCTGTCCTGTTAAACCATGAACAAACATTATATATTTATTCATTAATCCATCTTTTGGTTAAAATTGTCTTGAAGGAATAATAGTTAAAATATGATTTTTTTCCAATATAATTATTGAGTTACTAATTTATTTGAAAATATAAAATAAATGAAGGTGTATTTTCTTAGTCTTCATCTGATTAAACTCAATATAAAATCTTTATTCATAGTAAGAAGCATGAACCAATCGCCTAAAGTTATTGTTTTTGATGCTTTCGGTACACTTATCAAAATTAGTGAGAGTCGATCCCCATATCGTAAGTTGATGAAGTGGCTAAAAGCTAATGGTAGAAAACCAAGTGCACAAGATGCAAAGATCATCATGTCAAATCCTGTTGATGTTGCACAATTAGCGATGAAGTTCGGAGTAGAACTACCAGGGCAACTTTTGAGGGAGATCAACAATGATCTTCAGCTTGAATTAAGCACAATTCAACTGTATGAAGATACAGTGCCTACGCTGCAAATTTTAAAAGAAAGAGGTTTTAAAATTGCGCTTTGTTCCAACTTGGCGATGCCTTATGGTGAACAACTTAGAAAACTACTCCCTGATTTTTTGATGCTGTTGTATTTAGTTATGAGGTTGGAGCCATAAAGCCTGAACATCAAATTTATAAGGTGATTCAGGCACATTTTGGCTGTGATTTTCCAGAAATGCTCTTTATTGGAGATCATCCCATTTTGGATGTTGAAACGCCTATTTCCTTAGGGATGAAGGCAAGGCTCATCGAACGTCATAAAAACCAAAGACTGTTAGATGTCATGGGTGATTTAATCTAACAGTATTATTTTTGATGTCATTCATGCCAATGATCAATAGTATCAGCTAAATGCTGCATCATCTGTCTTCGATCTTTTAACCAACTTGCATGGTTGTAAGAAGCTCGGGACATGTCGCCATCTACATGGGCTAACTGTAATTCAATCCAGTCCTTACTGTAATTCTGTTCGTTTAAATAGGTGGATGCAGTTGCACGGAAGTCATGCATGGTAATATGGCCTAGACCCATGTTAACGAGTGCTTCATTGAGTGTATTTTTCCCCAACATTGATATGCCATCATCCCCAGGGAATAAGTAAATACTGTCAGGGTAAAGCTGTAACTGCTCTTTTATAATTTCTAGCATTTGTGTAGATAAAGGTACAACATGCGTCCTATTCTTCTTCATATTCCTTTTACCATCCTTAATCTGTGCATTTGATACACGAGGAATAGTTAAGGTCGCATCTTTTAGATTAACAAAAGACTTTTTAGCCCTGCGTATTTCTATCGTACGTAGCATACTGTACAAGGCAGTCCTTAAAGCATTCTGTGTGCCAGTAGTTCCACCATATTGATTGATCAAAGCCAGAATCACTTTCTTATCTTTTTCTTCTAAAGGGGTAGCGTGATTAACAGGAGGACGTCTGATATAGCTGCGTAGCGCGATTGTAGGATCATTGATTATCTTCAGTGTGATAATTGCGTATTGCATGACTTCAGCGCAGATTTGTCTTACATAGATTGCTTTAACTTCACCAGTACCTCTTTTGCTTTTGCGAATTCGTGTAATGGTATTATCCAAAATCACTCGAATATCATTTGAATTCACTTCTTTGATTGGCTTATTGCCAATGACGGGGTTGATATCTTTTTTAAAGTATCTCAGCCTGTTTTCATACCATTCTTGTGAGTGAGTGTCCTTGTACTTTTCTAAATATTCATTCGAGATACTTTTAAAAGTATGCTGTATTGCATCCATTGCGGAATCAAGCGCTTTCTTTTGCTCTGTTACAGGGTCGAGATTTTTAGCAAGCATCCCACGATATTCCCTTGTCTTATCACGTGCGTATGACAAACTGATCTCAGGGTAGGGACCTATAGTTAACATTTTAGGAATGTTTAGGTATCGATAACGGTAGCGCCAAAATTTACTCCCTGTAGTTCTTACTTCAAGGCATAGCCCCGCATGGTCTGCAACACGATACATTTTATCTTTGGCTTTTAATTGCTTGATTTTAAGATCATTTAACATATGGATGTGAGTAAGGCCTTATAATTGATTTCGTTACTCACAAGGTTACTCACAGATTTTAGTAATGTCACGTGTACTAAGGTGACGCATGGTAATTCCGGAACATTATTAAAAACAATTGGTTAAGTATCGTAGTAATGCAAGGTTATACGTGCGGACATGGTTGTGAAGCATGATGTAATCTGTCCAAGCTTTATTTAAGCCATTGATATTTCATATATGGATATGGCTTGAATATATTTATCGCTTCACTACAAAAGTTTTCTTGATATAGTGGAGTGAATAAAAAAGGTCGCTTTGTGCGACCTTTTTTATTTTCTGAAATATTTACTCTATGAATCTTTAGTTAAAACAGAGAGGCTTACCTGAAAAATATTTAATTTAAGAGTTCAGTCCTATGGTTTATTCCTATTGCTAAAAAATTTTTAATATATAAAATTTTAGAAAAATAATTAAATTTGGAAAAAAATACCATAGAGATAATTTAAAAAATTATTGCGAAATTAAGCTCATTTTAAAAAAAGATTTTAAAAATAAAATCTTAAAAAAATAAAGTTACATCAAGTAAACTATTCACAGGAACAGGCTAGTAGATTAATATTTGTTCCATGATATTATATTTTTAAAAGACTTTATGTATTCATTCATGAGAGG
>ERZ501024.39-NODE-39-length-74683-cov-93.196160_pt1 | contig 74683 bp, 67 predicted proteins | sample MGYA00248893_ERZ501024 | MGnify/ENA primary metagenome ERZ501024 (study PRJEB25958, sample SAMN03398501) | human skin metagenome | study: EMG produced TPA metagenomics assembly of the Human Skin Microbiome Metagenome (human skin metagenome) data set. | reverse complement strand
AATTTGGCTCAATTAGGGGCGCTTTGCATTTCAAATCTTTGTGCAACAAAGCCACATTCAGGCCATCTTCACCTTGTGCCTTATAGTTTTCAATCCATAAGCGGATGGTTTGGAGATCTACATTAAATTCTTGTGAAAGGATTTTATATCCTTTACTTCCCTCTAAATAAGCTTGAATGACTTTTAATTTTAACTCTTTTGAATGCTTCGGAATTGGCATAGAGCACACCTCATAAGTTTTAAAAGTCTAACTTATGGGGTGCAGTTCAGGACGGGAGGGGGACGCCCCGTGCGTGCTGGTTCTACGAGTCCAGTCTGTCAACCCCCTTTCGTTCTACCACCATAAATTAATTCGCGGTAATCTGGTGGTAGGACTCCATAAATTATAAGGAGTTGACCATGACACTTTTCAAACTTATTCCCTCTCCTGCTTAATCATTTTATTTATTTAAAATTTAGGTTTTTTATTGCCTAGTTTTTAAATTTATAAATTATTTTTATTTTAAAAATTTAATTATTTTATTTTCCTACATACATTGGAGGATTAACTATTACCCAAAAATTATTTTAAGCCTTAAAACAAATTATATTTTTATTCTACTCATAGATATAAATCATTATGAGAATAATATGACAATTTATAAATCTATTATGGCTTTAAGTTTGGTTGTAGCGAGCTTGGGAATTTCGGGTTGTAACTTACATACTCAGCAGGAGTTTGAAAAAATTTGCCTGTCGGGTGGACACACTAAGACCAGTTGTGGATGTATTTATCAGCGACTTGAACAAACCTACTCCCCTAAGCTCATGCAGCAGCTTAAACATGTCAGTTTGCAAAGTCCTGTTCTCCCACGGGACTTTGCCCCTACTTTCTTTAGCGTCATGCAGCGGTGTGACAAAAGTAGTCTGGGCTAAGCGTTTGGCTTAGCTCTTTATCTCTGTGTTGCAATGGTTTATTACTTTAAATCAGCGCAAAAGATTAAAGTCTGTTGCGGCACAGGGGCCTAAAGTTGAATTCAAAATAATATATATCGAAAGCGATCTTGTACGTTTTTTCCTACAAGCTTTTAAGGATTTTGCGGATTGGCGACACCCTGCTTTTTTCCTAATATGAACTCATACAGGAACAGGATGTTCCGGAACACAAAACAACAATAATAGGTTCAAGCACCAGGAGCGTGAGATACGACAGGAGTCATATCTAGCAACCAAATACGAAAAAGCTCGACAGGATGTCGGGCTTTTTTTATGTTCATTTAAAAACAACTTAAAGAAAATTCTTATATTGTTTTATGCACAACATACCTTTGAACTACTTGGTTGAGAGTAATTTCGGAATCAAGACGACCATTGTTTGCTTGAATAGTTTTTGCAGAAGCTAAATTAGATTTATAACAATGTATATGTAACTCCGTTAGGCCTAGCTTCCATGCCTCCTGAATTGTAAGCTCTAACAATTTCGAGCCAAAATTCTGTCCACGTTTAGAAGGACGAATACCTAAACCAATATGTCCACCACAATATTCAATCTGTTCATTGAGTTTAAGTCGCAAGTTAGACGCGCCAATAATTTCATTATCCTCTACTAACCAATATGTAATGTTGGGAACATGCCCTTCTTCTAGGGATTCCCCATTTTCATAATCTCTCAGTTTATTCAAAAATGATTCAAAATTTGTATGGTCAAACTCCGTTGTCAAAGGGTGACGATCTTCATCTGCCAATTCATTAATATAGTTGTTATAGCTCTCTTTAAACCTTAAATGAGGTTTTACCAACATAACGGTCATTTATTGATTACTCCCGATAAAATTGTTCTTTTTACAACCAAACTTAAACATAACATATTGTTATCAATAGCAACTCTTATACTTCTCAACATCTTAAATGATTAGGTATAAAAGTAAGCCCCCTCTGTAACTACAAAACGCCTCACACCATGTTTCAATGTACGTTTTATCCTACAAACTTTTAGGGATTTTGCGGATTGGCGACTTCCTTCTTTTTTCCTATGATGAGTTCATACAGGAACAGGATGTTCCGGAACATAAAACAACAATAATAGGTTCAAGCACCAGGAGCGTGAGATACGACAGGAGTCATATCTAGTACCCAAATACGAAAAAGCCCAACAGGATGTTGGGCTTTTTTTATTGCTGTTTAAAAATATGTTTATGCTAAGCCTATAGAGGACTATGCGCCTGTTCTTGCTTTTTATGGCGGATCCAACGTACCGCTAAAATAATCGCAATCAGCACTACTACCGCAACAAGTGCAGGCACTAACATGGCCGAAACCGAAAGTAAGATCGCTCCAATCCACTCACCTGTCGCAACGACAAAATTCCCTAAACCACCCGTAGTTGCAGTTGAAACACCGCGTGCAGCAACGGTACTCATTTGCACCACACCTGCCGTACCACCGCCCACAATAATCGCTGCCGCCCAACTGGCAAACTGAGACATTTCTCCGCTACTCACCGCCATTGTCGCTAATGTACCCGCAATCATCGCCGCAGGAGTCGCGACTGTGTCTAAGGCATTATCGACCCACGGAATATAGTAGGCTGCAACTTCACACACCGTTGCCACACCTAAAGCTAAACACACCGATGGCAGAGCTAACCATTCAAAACCTTTTGATGGTTCAAACCATCCCATCATGGTTGCAATGCTCATAACCAGTAGCGGCACAAACACGCGAAAACCGCAGGCAGCGCTCAGCCCCAAGCCAATACATAAACCCAATATTGTTTCCATAACGGTTTCCTTTTCATGCCCATCACGGGTCTTGTTATGTAAGTCTTATTTTTAAATTAACAAAAAAGCCCCATCAGGTGACAGGGCTTTTTGTTAAATGCGAACGCAAATATTATTTCATTCTTAACGTTTAAATTGCGTGCAGTAGCATTTCGTGCAAGGTGGTAAAGGGTCGGTATTAATTTCTAAAAACACTCTATGTCCGCACTGAGCACAGAAGTAGAAGCCTGTTCCGGGTTTTTCGCCAGCTGTTACCATGATTACATTCCTATAATCGTATATATATTAAACAGGAATATAACCCACTTAAAGTGAATGTCAATTGTCCATTTCGCCCGATGATGATGGCATAAATGCAAAAAATGTTATTTGTACGATTTATCTTACATAGATTTAGGGATTTAGCCGATTGGCTATCCTCTGCTTTTTTTCTAATATGAACTCATACAGGAACAGGATGTTCCGGAACACAAAACAACAATAATAGGTTCAAGCACCAGGAGCGTGAGATACGACAGGAGTCATATCTAGCAACCAAATACGAAAAAGCCCGACAGGATGTCGGGCTTTTTTTATGTTTTTATTTTATACAACATCTGTATCCCAGTTATAGAAAACATCGTATTCATCTGCATATTTACTTATCGTATTTTGTATTACTCTACTAATTTCTTCATTAATATTTTCATTACTTCGAGTAAATATAAGAGTTCTATCTATCATTAGTTCACCTTTATCAATCCTAAATTTATTTTTTGATATTTTCTCAGGTTTACCAATAATTGTTAGAATTGCTCCTATGGCATGACTACCTAATCTGCAAAATATAGCCGAAGTCGAACTTGTTTTCTCAAATTCGAATATGTGATTACTGTCTACCTCACACTCGACTCTAAAATCACACTTATTTGTTTTAGTAATTATAGTATGGAACTGTTCAATTTCTTCTCTATAATTATATAACTCCTGAATAGAAATAAATATTTCATCATAAATTTTGCTTTGAAAACATATTTCTAATGCCTTGTTCAATAGATCATCAAATATACTTAGCTCTCTTTTTATAAATTTACTTTTAGATGAAGAAACTACAGTTTCAAAATTTTCTATGATTAGTTCAATAATGAATTCTTGGTTATCTCTGCTCATCAATTCAATTAAGCCAATAGCATCTTTTAGTTTCTTTAACTCAAATCTCCTATCGTCACCTAAGTTAAACTTATAATTAGATTGTTTTTTATATGGCTCAAAAGTCATATCAAAGAAATCGCCAACAACTCGAAATTTTGAAAATTTCCTAAACTCATTAAAACTAAAAGGTGAGTTATAAAAATCTATATCAAAAACTAAGCCAGTAGAGAGACTATCTTCTTTAAATCTAATTTTTCCTTTTTTTGGTGGTTGCACACTCAAACTTAGTTTTGCTTTAGGTATTTCAAAATTCGACTTTTTAGATGGGATACCAAATCGCTTTTCAATATTAACTAAGTTTTGGACATCTAAATCCTCTTCTAATCCTAAAGAAACATCAATGATTCTCTGAATACCCTCTTCACCTTCAAGGGAAAATTGAACTGTTCCATACCCATCCTCAAAACCACACTCTTGTAAATATTTATTTTTACTAGCTATGTAATCAGAATAGTTTTCACCGATATATTTCAACAAATTTTGTTTTAGATTTTCCCCATCTAATTTTTCAAGTCTGTGCTGTTCACTATAAGTAAGAGTAATTGTCTTTTTATTTAAATCCTTATTTTTTTCACTTTGTTCTATTTGATGAACTCTTTTAAGAATTTTATAAACCAACTCATTATCTATATGTAAAACAAATGCATTTTGTGCTTCATTCTTCCCATCAAATTCTAGAAAAACGTAAAATGCTGGCATTTGCACAGTTGCCATCCGTCTAAGATTTGATACTGTAATAGCGAGTTTTCTATCCTTTTTATCTGTTGCTTTAACTTGAACTTTACATTCAAAAGCTGATTTATGTAATTCATGAGTAGTTATATTTGAAGATATTGGGAATTCTACATAGTAGTCCCATCCTGTTTTATCAATTGCCGAACCATTAGCAATTAATCCAACTTGAGCACACCACATTGCAAAGGTGCTTTCACCTAATTGTCCTAAATCTCGCATATACACTCAAATATAAGCTATAAAAAAACCCCATCATCAAGATAGGGTTCTTTTGAATAATTTTCAATCAGCTATAGACTAAATTAAGCCACTTGGCCTTCTAAAAAGTCTTGCGCAAAACGCTGTAATACACCGCCCGCTTCATATACAGAAACTTCTTCTTCTGTATCTAAACGGCAAGTCACAGGCACTTCAAGAATCTCTTCTTTACCATCCGCTGTAGCACGTTCAATCACTAAAGTTAAAGTCGAACGCGGCGCGATATTACCAATCACGCTATAAAGCTCTGTGCCATCTAGTTTTAACGTCTTGCGGTTTACACCCGGTTTAAACTCAAGTGGTAACACGCCCATACCCACCAAGTTGGTACGGTGAATACGCTCAAAACCTTCTGCCACAATCGCTTCAACACCAGCAAGGCGTACACCTTTTGCAGCCCAGTCACGGCTTGAACCCTGACCGTAGTCAGCACCCGCAATAATAATTAACGGTTGCTTACGGTTCATGTAGGTTTCAATCGCTTCCCACATACGCATTACTTCGCCTTCTGGCTCTACACGCGCTTTTGAACCTTGCTTAATGGTGCCGTCTGAGCGAACCACCATTTCGTTATACAGTTTCGGGTTGGCAAATGTTGCACGTTGTGCAGTCAAATGGTCACCACGGTGCGTTGCGTATGAGTTGAAGTCTTCTTCTGGTACGCCCATTTTGTGAAGGTATTCACCCGCAGCCGAGTCCATCAAAATCGCATTTGAAGGCGACAAGTGGTCAGTGGTGATGTTGTCACCCAAAATCGCAAGTGGACGCATGTTCGCCAAAGTACGTGGTGCAGCCAACGCCCCTTCCCAATATGGTGGACGGCGGATGTAAGTACTTTGCGGACGCCAGTCGTAAAGTGGGCTCTTCGCTTGCTCAACTTCGCCCAAGTCAAACATTGGAATGTAGACTTTACGGAACTGTTCAGGCTTCACAGCTTCTTTAACTAGCGCATCAATTTCAGCATCAGATGGCCAGATGTCTTTGAGGTAAATCGGGTTACCGTCTTTGTCATGACCTAACGCATCTTTTTCGATGTCGAAACGGATCGTACCTGCAATTGCATATGCCACAACTAATGGTGGAGATGCCAAGAACGCCTGTTTTGCATATGGATGGATACGGCCATCGAAGTTACGGTTACCAGACAGTACTGCTGTTGCGTACAAGTCACGGTCAATAATTTCTTGTTGAATAACCGGATCTAACGCACCCGACATACCGTTACACGTTGTACAAGCATAAGCCACAATACCAAAACCAAGTTGCTCTAAGTCTTTTAGAACGCCTGCTTCTTCAAGGTAAAGTGCAGCTGCTTTTGAACCCGGTGCAAATGATGATTTCACCCAAGGTTTACGAACTAAACCTAGCTCATTTGCCTTACGTGCCAATAAACCTGCCGCCACAGTGTTACGTGGGTTAGAAGTATTGGTACATGAAGTAATGGCAGCAATAATGATTGCACCATCTGGCATTAAGCCATCAGAACGGTTTTCAACGACACCCGCAATGCCTTTCTCTTTTAGGTCGGCAGTTGAAACACGTGCATGTGGGTTTGATGGGCCAGCAATGTTACGTGTGACTGTCGATAGGTCAAAACGAAGTACACGTGGGTACTCTGCTTTGGTCATGTCAGATGCCCAAAGGCCGATTTCTTTTGCGTACTGTTCAACCAATGCCACTTGAGTATCTTCACGGCCTGTTAGGCGTAAGTAGTCGATTGTGTTTTGGTCGATGTAGAACATCGCAGCCGTAGCACCATATTCTGGAGTCATGTTCGAAATGGTTGCACGGTCGCCCACAGACATGCTGTCAGCACCTTCACCAAAGAACTCAAGGTAAGCACCCACTACGCGCTCTTTACGCAAGAATTCAGTTAAAGCAAGTACGATATCCGTTGCAGTAATGCCTGCCTGACGCTGACCTACAAACTCAACACCAATAATGTCTGGCAGACGCATCCAAGATGCACGGCCTAACATTACGTTTTCAGCTTCTAAGCCACCAACACCCACAGAAATTACGCCTAAAGCGTCTGTATGTGGCGTGTGTGAGTCTGTACCTACGCATGTGTCTGGGAATGCTACGCCATCACGCGCCTGAATCACCGGAGACATTTTCTCTAGGTTAATCTGGTGCATAATGCCGTTCCCCGCAGGGATCACATCGACATTTTTAAATGCTGTTTTGGTCCACTCAATAAAGTGGAAACGGTCTTCGTTACGGCGGTCTTCAACAGCACGGTTTTTTGCAAAAGCGTCTGGGTCAGCACCACCGTATTCCACCGCTAAAGAGTGGTCAACAATCAGCTGAGTCGGCACAACTGGGTTGACTTTAGATGGGTCACCGCCTTTGTCAGCAATCGCATCACGTAAACCTGCAAGGTCAACCAAAGCAGTTTGACCCAAGATGTCATGACACACTACGCGCGCAGGATACCAAGGAAAGTCCAAGTCCTGACGGCGTTCAATCAACTGTGTTAAATAAGCAGTTAAGTTCTCGGCATCGGCACGGCGTACCAATTGCTCAGCGAGTACTTTAGAGGTGTAAGGCAGTTTTTCGTATGCGCCTGGCTGAATATCTTCAACGGCCTGACGCACGTCGTAATATTCAAGCTGGGTTCCTGCCAGCGGTTTACGGTATTTTGTGTTCATTAACCACGCTCCGCCAATGGTTTAAATTCGAGGTTTTCAGGGCCTGTGTAGTTCGCGCTTGGACGAATGATTTTGCCATCTTGGCGTTGTTCAATCACGTGCGCTGACCAACCTGCTGTACGTGCAATTACGAATAACGGTGTAAACATTGCAGTTGGAACACCCATCAAGTGATAGCTCACCGCACTGAACCAGTCGAGGTTCGGGAACATGTTTTTCACTTCTTTCATCACTGCTTCTAAACGCTCAGCGATGAGGTACATTTTGGTGTTTTCTTGCGCTTGTGCCAAGTCGTGCGCAACTTTCTTGATCACTTCGTTACGTGGGTCAGAAACTGTATAGACAGGGTGACCAAAACCGATCACAACTTCTTTATTTTCAACACGTTTACGGATGTCAGCTTCTGCTTCGTCTGCGTTGTCGTAACGTTGTTGAATCACGAATGCAACTTCGTTTGCACCACCGTGCTTAGGTCCGCGAAGTGCACCAATACCGCCTGTAATTGCCGAGTACATGTCAGAACCTGTACCTGCAACCACACGTGAGGTAAATGTAGATGCGTTGAACTCATGCTCAGCATACAAAATAAGAGAGGTATGCATTGCTTGAATCCATTCTTCAGATGGTTTTTCGCCATGAAGCAAATGTAAGAAATGCGCTGCAATTGAGTCGTCATCTGTTTCAACTTCAATACGACGACCGTTATTGCTGAAGTGATACCAATAAAGCAGCATTGAGCCTAGGCATGCCATTAATTTATCAGCAATGTCTTTTGCGCCCGCTTCGTTGTGGTCTTCGTGTTCTGGTGTTAAACAACCTAGCACTGAAACACCTGTACGCATCACGTCCATTGGGTGTGCAGACGGTGGTAATTGTTCAAGTGCTGTTTTAAGCGCTGCTGGTAAGCCACGAAGTGCTTTTAATTTTGCTTTATAGGCTTTGAGTTCAGCTTTGTTTGGTAATTTGCCATGTACGAGCAAGTGAGCAACTTCTTCAAACTGGCTACCTGCTGCAAGGTCAAGAATGTCATAGCCACGGTAGTGCAAGTCGTTACCGCTACGTCCTACGGTACAAAGTGCTGTGTTGCCTGCAACTTGTCCGCTAAGTGCAACTGATTTTTTTGGTTTGAAGCCTGTTGTTGTTTCATTTGAGCTCATAAGATTGTCCTTTCCTATCTATCTGAATTTATTTATTAAGCACGACGGAGTCGTACCATTTTCACTTCTTATTTCAGGATTAACCTTCGGTTCGACCTACTTTTCTTTCGGGAAAAGTAGGCAAAACGATTGTCATCTGCAAAACTCGTCCACAACCATCGAATATCCTATCTATCGCAGAATCAATTTTAAAAAATGTAGTCCTGCCTCAAACAGTTGCAGATGACGCCTCCGAGTATCAGATTCCAATTAATCAACTTTTTAATTTATTACTTCTTTTTAGCAAATGCGTTGTCTAAGTAGTCTTCAAACGCATAGTAATTAATGCGTTCATATAGCTCTTTACGCGTTTGCATAATATCAATCACGTTCTTTTGCGTGCCTTCTTTACGTAAGGTTTCATACACAGTTTCGGCTGCCTTGTTCATGGCACGGAAAGCAGAAAGCGGATAAAGCGCAAGGCTTACATCGGCAGATGCTAACTCTTCAGTGGTAAACAGTGGTGTAGAACCAAACTCTGTGATGTTTGCTAAAATCGGTGCGCCAGTCTTCTGAGCAAATTGCTTGTACATATCAAGCTCAGTAATTGCTTCAGGGAACAACATGTCTGCGCCCGCTTCGATGTAGGCACCCGCACGGTCAATTGCAGCTTGTAAGCCATCTACTGCCAATGCGTCGGTACGTGCCATAATCACGAAGCTGTCATCACCACGCGCATCAACCGCAGCTTTAATACGGTCAACCATTTCTTCTTGAGTCACAATGGCTTTGTTCGGACGGTGACCACAACGTTTTGCGCCCACTTGGTCTTCAATGTGCATTGCCGCAGCACCAAACTTGATGAGTGCTTTTGTCGTACGGGCAATGTTAAATGCAGAAGCACCAAAACCTGTGTCCGCATCGACCAATAACGGAAGATCACATACATCAGTAATACGGCGTACGTCTGTCAACACATCATCAAGGTTACTGATTCCCAAATCAGGTAAGCCTAAAGAACCAGCTGCTACACCACCACCTGATAAGTAAATCGCTTTATAACCTGCACGTTTTGCCAAAAGTGCATGATTGGCATTGATGGTTCCAACCACTTGTAATGGCTTTTCTTGGGCTACTGCATCGCGAAATAGCTGACCTGCGGATTGTTTAGCCATTGTTATGTTCTCCTTGTGCTTGTAGCAGTGTTTGCTCAATAATTTTGTAAGAAGCATTGATATGTCGATGCATGAGCAGCTCGGCAAGTTCACCATCACCTTCTGCAATTGCATCTAAAATACGGATATGTTCGTCCCAAGCTTTGCTAGGTCGATCGGGTGTGTTTGAAAATTGAATTCGGTACATACGGATGAGGTGATAAAGCTCATCACATAGCATTTTTTCTAGCGTTTTATTGCCACTACTTTTGATAATGCAGTAGTGAAAATCGTCCTGCCCTTCTTGCAAGTAATATCCCTTACCTGCTTTAAAGTTTTCATCTTCGGCATGCATACGTAATACATCACGTAGCGCCAAAATTTGCTTTTTATCAATATGCTGTGCCGCAAGTTTGCAAGCCAAACCTTCTAAAGACGCACGAATCTGGTAAAGCTCTTTAAACTGTTGCAGTGAAAGCGAAACCACGCGCGCACCCACGTGTGCAGTACGCTCAACCAAACGTTGCCCTTCAAGGCGATGAATCGCTTCACGTAATGGCCCACGGCTAATTCCATAAGTGCGTGCCAGCTCAGGCTCAGAAATCTTGCTACCTGCCGGAATTTGACCCAAAACAATCGCCGTCTGTATTTGTTTAAATACATGCTCGGTCAGTGTTCTTCCCTGACTTTGTAATGGCTCTGGTGCGTAGGTCAAATCTTGCATATTGTCGACAATTTTTAATCAATTATGAGTTTTATAGCGGTATGAATGAAAAAAATCAAGGTGATTGTTGACACTTTACAGAACGCATCAGGTCAATTTTTATAGCCTGACCGCTTATATCACCTTATATTTAAAGCATTAAACCACTTACAAATTAGTCTTTATAAAACAGATATTTAATATTATTTTACCTATAAATTTATGATACTTTTTTAGTTGCTTTTCGACCTCTAATCTTTTGTTTCAAACTTTAGTCTACAACCAATGTATTACAGCAAGATTGTAGACAATCTGCTTGAATGAAAGCATGAGTTAGAAATTAGTTTCTATTTACCGTAATTTCTTTTAAATCTTTTTATCATTTTCATCCAGAAAATATCGATATTAGTGAAATTATCAGGTGCTTCACGGTAGCTTTATTGATACATTATTGAGCATCGACATAGTTGTGGCGTATTTTTCGAGACAGAAAAAACCCAGCACTATGCATATTGTTGAATGAAAGGACTTTTTTGATGTTTCAACATATCCCCCCATACGCAGGCGATCCAATTCTCTCTTTAATGGAACAGTTCAATGCTGACACTCGTTCTGGAAAAGTGAACTTGAGTATTGGTCTTTATTATAACGAAGACAGCATTGTTCCTCAGTTAGAGACCATTATCGAGGCGCAAAAGCGTATTGAGCCTAAAAACGGTAAAACCAAACTTTATTTGCCAATGGAAGGCTTCAAACCTTACCGTGAAGCAATTCAAGCACTTTTATTTGGTGCAAACAGCCCGGCAGTTAAAGCTGGCCGTGCTGTAACCATCCAAACACTTGGTGGTTCAGGTGCATTAAAAGTTGGTGCAGATTTTTTAAAAACTTATTTCCCAAATTCAGACGTTTGGGTAAGCCAACCAACTTGGGATAACCACGTTGCGATTTTCAATGGCGCTGGTATCAAAACTCATTTCTACCCATATTTCGATAACGAAACGCGTGGTGTAGATTTTGACGGTATGCTTTCTACACTTAAAACTTTGCCTGAGCAAAGCATTGTGTTATTGCACCCATGCTGCCATAACCCAACTGGTGCTGACTTAAACCCAGCACAATGGGACCAAGTGATTGCAGCATTAAAAGACCGTAACCTTATTCCATTCCTAGACATCGCTTACCAAGGTTTTGGTGACGGTATGGAAGAAGATGCGTATGCAATTCGTGCTTTAGACCAAGCGGGTCTAAACTTCATTGTGAGCAACTCTTTCTCTAAAATCTTCTCTTTATATGGCGAACGCGTTGGCGGCTTAACTTTCGTATGTGACGATGCAGAAGCTGCTCAGTGTACATTCGGTCAGTTAAAAGCGACTGTACGCCGTATTTACTCTAGCCCTCCTACTACAGGCGCTTGGTTAGTTGATGAAGTGTTAAATGACGCTGAACTTAACCAACAATGGCAAGGTGAAGTAAAAGAGATGCGTGAGCGTATTATTAAAATGCGTAGCATCTTGAAAGACGAACTTACTAAAGCATTACCAGACCGTGACTTTAGCTACCTTGTAAACCAAAAAGGTATGTTCAGCTACACAGGTCTAACTGCTGAGCAAGTTGATATCTTGCGTGAAGAATATGCAATCTACTTAGTACGTAGTGGCCGTATTTGTGTAGCAGGTTTAAACATGAACAATGTTTACACTGTTGCTAAAGCAGTTGCAGAAGTACTTGCTAAATCTGTAGAAGCTGCATAAGACATCTACAAAAAAAGGCGCTTCGGCGCCTTTTTTAATGTCTCGATATTACGATTTAGCTTTGCCCCAATATTTCAGTTTTGAGGTATGTCCAATCCCCACATTAAAGCTATTGGTTGGGTCGAGTTTTTGATAAAAGTTCGCTAAGGCAGGTTTGGCAATGTAAAGGTGCCCAACATTATGCTCTGCCGGATATTCAGCACGGCGCGCGTCCAACAACTTCCACATTTGATGTTCCATTTCTAACGGATCATGGCCCTTTTTAAGAATATAGTCCTGATGGAACACATGACAAAAGAAATGCCCATAATAGAGTTTATGGATGATTTTATTTTCCATCTCGGCCGGCAGTTGCTCTACCCATTCGCGGTCATTACGACGTAACGCAATATCAAGCGCCACAATATCTTCAACTTCACTACGATGCGTATCACGATAACGAATTGCCGCCCCTGCAATAGCAAAACGGTGTAAGAAAGCCTTTCGGCCTTCCTCTTCGCTACATACGAAATAGTTACCTGACTGATGCACTGCAAAATATTCTTTTAAAAACTGCTCGGTCTGAGCTTTTGAATTATTTTCAACACGCAGCACTAAATGATGCTCGTAACGATCTCGATATTCGGTCATACGCTTCGGCAAATGACTCGGTAAAAAGAAGGTAATCGCTTGTAAAATATGATCCGTTAAGCCTTTAATTTTAAATCTTTCTAAAAAGCCATCGACTTTATCTTTCATCGCAAAAGCTTTTGGAACATTGGCTGTGCCAAATTTCTCAATAAATAAGAATGTGTCTTTTCCGTACTTTTCACCAATCAGGTAAGCATCTCGGTGAATATATTCGCCCGCAATCGGCAAGCTTGGCAGTGAGGTCAGTAAGTAACGACGAATCGCTGTTAAATCATCGGCATCATTAGTACCAATATAAAAAACATTGCTCTCTACTTTTTCATAGGTATCAAGGCGTACCGCAAACACACAGACTTTACCAGCCGACCCCGATGCTTCAAACAAACGTGACGGGTCTGCATTAAAACGAGCAGGTGTATCTTCATCAACCTGAGCCACATCATGCGCATAACGATGGTCCGACGCCTGTTTTTCACTGTCATCTAAAATATCTAAGGCTTGGTATTGCTGTTTCTCTAAACGAGTCAAAATTTCTTCAGGAGTCGAACCTAAATTCACCCCTAAGTGGTTCACCAGTTCTAACTGACCAGCAGCGTTCACCTGAGCATATAACGCCAGTTCAGTATACGCCGGGCCACGGCGTACCAATGCACCGCCCGAGTTATTACAGACACCGCCAAGTACTGATGCCCCAATACAAGATGAACCAATCACCGAATGAGGTTCACGGTCATAGCCTTTTAAAATTTGCTCTAAATTATCTAAGGTCGCACCCGGCAAACAAATCACTTGCTTACCGTCATGAATGACCTGAATGCCCTTTAATCGGCGCGTACTCATCACCAAAACAGGACGGTCATAATCATCGCCATATGGGGTTGAACCACCAGTGAGTCCTGTATTGGCCGCCTGCATAATCACAATACAGTCTGCCTCAATTGCAGCCTGCAACACTTGCCATTGCTCTAGCAAGGTCCCCGGCACCACCACAGCAAGCACTTTCCCCTCACCAAAACGACGACCTTGGCGGTACTGACGCGTACTTTGATCATCGGTCAAAACATAAGAACGCCCTACAATATTCTGTAAACGTTCGATCACTGCTTGAGGAGAAAATGTTTGCATGATGGTTTCCTTTTGGTCATCCATTTATCAAATTAGACCAACACGACGGGATCTTACCGTTTGTAATTTATAATTTAATTAGCTCATTCCCTAATGTGAATCAGCCCTGTTTTTACTATCGTGGTTGGCGGCATGGATGCCGCCGTTTCGATGCGGTAGCAAGGACTTACCATCATCGAAACTAAAGTTTTTGGTTACTTTTTTAAAAAAGTAACGGCAATTAGCTACTTACATTGAACTTTCCCGATAAGGCTCTGTCGTGCCAATATCATCAAAGTTAATACAGAAACGTTAGAGCTTCATCACCTGTACTAAACAATCCGCATTAATATCCGAAATTGACTTAGCACCCGTGAGCGTCATCGCAACTCGCATTTCTTTATCAATTAAATCAAGCAAGTTCGACACTCCTTGCCCACCTGCTGCTGCCAAGGCATAAACAAACGCACGGCCAAGTAAAACCGTATCGGCACCGAGTGCCAACATACGCACCACGTCTAAACCATTACGGATGCCTGAGTCAGCCAAAATCGCCAAATCACCTTTAACTGCGTCGGCAATTGCAGGTAATGCACGAGCAGATGACATCACGCCATCTAACTGACGACCGCCATGATTTGATACCACAATCCCGTCAGCACCAAAACGCACAGCATCTTTGGCATCTTCAGGATCTAAAATGCCTTTAATCACCATTGGGCCATCCCAGAACTCACGTATCCACTCAAGGTCTTTCCATGAAATGGATGGGTCAAAGTTCGAGCCTAACCAACCAATATAATCTTCAAGCCCAGTCGGCTTACCTAAATATTTAGAGATATTTCCCAAGTCGTGCGGACGACCCATTAAGCCCACATTCCATGACCAATGTGGGTGGAACATGGACTGCATATAACGACGCATCGCAGCATTTGGCCCACTCATACCCGAATGAGCATCACGGTAACGTGCACCCGGCACAGGCATATCTACGGTAAATACCAGTGTTGAGCAGCCTGCTGCTTTTGCACGCTCCAAAGCATTACGCATAAAACCACGGTCACGTAATACATAAAGCTGGAACCACATTGGACGGTTAATTGCAGGTGCAACTTCTTCAATCGGACAAACAGAAACTGTTGAAAGCGTAAATGGAATGCCCTTTTTGTCGGCTGCCATCGCTGCCTGCACTTCACCACGGCGCGCATACATACCTGTTAAACCGACAGGAGCTAATGCAACTGGCATCGACAGCGTTTCATTAAACAGTTTTGTCTCTAAACTTAACGCGGACATGTCATTCAGCACACGTTGACGCAATGCAATTTCTGACAAATCTTGTACGTTACGCTTTAAGGTATATTCTGAATACGCTCCACCATCAATGTAGTGAAATAAAAATGGAGGTAAGCGACGTTGTGCCGCAGCACGATAATCATTGCCAGAAGAAATAATCATTTTGAATCAACTCTATTTAAACGATTTGCACGTTTCTGACGAGCTTCATCTTCATCCAGAGAACGCACATGATTAATCACAAATTCAATATGACCGCAGACAGCTTGGCGTGCGGCTTCGGGATCTTTACGATCAATAGCATCCATCACCTGAAAATGCTGCTCGCTGAGCAAGTCACCATTGACCGGATCGTTATAAACTTTCTTACGTCCTAACAAGACGTTGTATTGCAGCAAATCAAACAGGCTACGCATCATTTGAATCAGCACCACATTATGAGATGCTTCAGCAATCGCTAAGTGGAATTCAGCATCGGCCACCGCAGCCTGTGCTGAGTCACCCGCATTTTGATGGCGACTAATTTCATTAAAATAATGATGGATTTTGGCGCGATCTTCAGGCGTTGAGCGTAATGCGGCATACCAAGCTGTGCCACCCTCAAGCAATAACCGCGCCTCTTGCACATCAAAACGGTACAGCGGATCTTCTTCAATCAGGTTACTAATCGGGTTCACAATCAGTTGCTGTGGCCACTGTTCAGGTAACTGCTGAATATAAGTCCCATCGCCACGGCGGCTACTGAGCACCCCTTGACTATTGAGCTGTTGAATTGCTTCACGCAAAGACGGACGAGAAACTCCTAAGCTAGTTGCAAGCTGGCGTTCGGCAGGCAAACGGTCACCTTTTTTCATGTGACGCTCTTCAATTAATGCCTGCAATTTCATGACCACTTGATCGGAGATTCTCATCGCGTTTCCTTCACTGGAGTTATGGAATCATCCACGGAACAAGATAAGCCTGAACCGTAATAATGATGCCAACAAAGACAGTGAATATGATGCTATGTTTTACCGTGAAACGGAACAAGTCAGACTCTTTTCCAACTAAGCCCACCGCTGCACAAGCAATGGCAATCGACTGCGGAGAAATCATTTTACCTGTTACACCACCGCTGGTATTAGCAGCCACCAATAACACTTCCGGAATACCAATTTGCTGCGCTGTAGTTGCCTGTAATGCCGAGAACAAAGCGTTTGAAGAGGTATCTGAACCCGTAAGGAATACACCAAGCCAGCCCAAAAATGGCGAGAAGAAAGTAAACGCATGACCCGTATGCGATAGAGCCAAAGCCAAAGTTGCAGATAAACCTGAATAGTTCGCAATAAAAGCAAACGCTAAGACCATACCAATGGAGTAAATCGGTGTTTTCAACTCATTGAGTGTTTCACCAAAGGTTGTAAGTGCCTCACTTGCTTTCATTTTTAAGAAAATAGTAGTGATGATTGCGGCAATAAAAATTGCAGTACCTGTTGCAGAGAACCAGTCAAACTTATAAATCGCTTCATATGGTTTCATCTCTGCCACAATTGGCGGCATTTTTTCGACCAATTTATGCAAATATGGTACTTCAAGTTTAAAAATCCAATGTTCAAGAGCACCATCTTTTGCAAATAATGCTTTAAATGGCTTAACACTCCAGATCGTCACCATCACGGTTAAGATTGCAAATGGAGACCATGCCTTCACAATTTTGCCAATGCTATAACGTTGAACTGTAGTAGGTTGCTGAGTCAAAGTTTGCCCAGCTTCAGGTTCAAAACGGAAAATATGTTTTGGTTTCCAAACACGGAATAACAAAGTCAGGCTGACCAAAGACGCAATTGCTGCGGTAATGTCTGGTAACTCAGGACCAATGAAGTTAGATGTAAGATACTGGGCAATCGCAAAAGCGCCACCACCGACTAACACCGCAGGCCAAGTTTCTTTAACACCACGCCAGCCATCCATAATCGCCATAATCCAAAACAGCACAATAATGACTAAAAATGGCAACTGACGACCAACCATCTGGCTAATTTCCATAGTGTCTACGCCTGACACCTGCCCCGCCACAATAATTGGAATACCCATTGCACCAAAAGCCACTGGCGCTGTATTTACAATCAAGCATAAACCAGCAGCGTAAAGTGGCTTAAAGCCTAAACCTACAAGGAGTGCAGCGGTAATTGCTACAGGAGCACCAAAACCCGCTGCTCCTTCAAGGAAAGTACCAAATGCAAAACCAACCAATAACATTTGTAGACGTTGGTCTTCGGTAATTGACAAAATACTTGAACGAATAACTTCAAACTGGCCTGTTTTTACCGAAATTTTGTATAGAAAAACTGCCCCAATAATGATCCATGAAATTGGCCATAGACCGTAGAAGAAACCGTAAATGATTGACGCAAAGGCCATTTGGCCCGGCATTTGATAGAAAAAGAGCGCAATCAATAATGCAATAATGACTGTGCCCGTACCCGCGATACTGCCTTTTAAACGAAAAACTGCTAATGCTAAAAAGAAGAAAATAATCGGGATTAATGCAACCGCACTGGACAGCCAAATATTATTTAAAGGGTCATAAAGTTGTTGCCACATATTGAGCATTGTCATCTCCTTGAAATGCCGGGGCGAATTTTTGTACCTTAAATTCTTAAACATTCAACACAATTGGTATGACCAATTAAAAATTAAGTGCAAATGTTGTTCCTTAAACCACAGGAGACATCATAAATGCAGATATTAGCAAGATCAATCATTAAATAGTCACCATAATTGGTAAGACCAATAGTACTAAGTAAAATCAAGCTCTTTCTAATTTAGAAATTTTCTTATTAGACTAAAGTCTTAAAAATACTTTCTTATAAACTTAAATATGACTTACAGAAATGAAGTGAAAAATTTGAATATAAAAACTATAAACATACCTATTTGATGATCTATGTATAATGTGCACACAACTCAAACCACTTGTATTGAATTGAATAATGACTACTTTAACGTGTTTTAAAGCTTATGATATCCGAGGTAAACTCGGCACCGAATTGAATGAAGAAATCGCCTATAAAATTGGCCGCGCATATGGACAAATCTATAAACCAAAGACCGTGGTTGTAGGTTGTGATGTTCGTCTAAGCAGTGAATCTTTAAAACAAGCGACCATCCGCGGTTTAAATGATGCGGGTGTGAATGTGCTTGATTTAGGCATGACAGGAACTGAAGAAGTCTATTTCGCCGCTTTCCATTTAGATGTACAAGGTGGTATTGAAGTAACTGCGAGTCACAACCCAATGGACTATAACGGTATGAAATTGGTTCGAGAAAATGCTCGTCCAATTAGTGCTGATACCGGTTTAAAAGAAATTCAGGCTTTAGCAGAAACCAATAACTTTGAAGAAGTTAGTCAAAAAGGTACAACGCAAAGTTATAACATTTTACCTGAGTTCGTTGATCACTTAATCACCTACATTGAACCTGCAAAAATCCGCCCCCTTAAATTGGTGGTAAACGCAGGTAATGGGGCTGCGGGTCATGTCATTGATGCCATTGAAGAAAAATTTAAAACGCTTAACGTACCTATTGAATTTATTAAAATTCACCATGAAGCAGATGGTACTTTCCCAAATGGGATTCCCAACCCAATTTTAATTGAAAACCGTGACAGTACCCGTAATGCTGTAATTGAGCATAAAGCAGATATGGGAATTGCCTGGGACGGCGACTTTGACCGCTGCTTCTTATTTGATGAAAAAGGTCAGTTCATTGAAGGCTACTATATTGTTGGTCTATTGGCTCAAGCTTTCTTGATTAAGCAATCAGGCGAGAAAATTGTGCATGACCCGCGTTTAGTGTGGAACACATTTGATATCGTAGATGAATACAAAGGTGTCGCTGTACAGTCAAAATCTGGTCATGCGTTCATTAAAGATGTGATGCGTGAACACAATGCGGTATATGGCGGCGAAATGAGTGCCCATCACTATTTCCGTGACTTTGCTTACTGCGACAGCGGTATGATTCCTTGGTTACTCACTATTGCCCTACTTTCTGAAACAGGACAATCACTTTCAACCTTAGTTGAAAACATGATTACCAAGTTCCCTTGCAGTGGTGAAATCAACTTTAAAGTAGCTGATACACAGATCACTATTCAAAAGATTTTTGATTTTTATGCCGATCAAAATCCACAAATTGACCGTACCGATGGTGTAAGCCTCGACTTTGGCGCATGGCGTTTTAACGTCCGTGCTTCAAATACTGAACCGTTATTACGTCTCAATATTGAAAGTCGTGCAGACCGTCAAGCTCAGCCAATGCAGCGTTATGTAGATGAGTTGACTAGGTTGATTCAGTCTTAGTTTAAGTCATACAAATAGAATAGGAGGACACTATAGTCCTCCTATTTTTTATCACTTCTAAAACATCCCATAAGTAAGATTAGTGCCATCCAATACATCATGATTCAGGTGCTTATACTATTTTTGATCAACCACAATACAGCCACAAAAAAGGCTTCTCGTCATATTATGAGAAGCCTTTTTAAATAGGTTAGAATATTGATATATCATTTATCATAATAATCCAATATTCATCTTTATTATTTATTCACTTTTCCCTAACAAAATTTTCAACAAACCACGTGTCGAGGCATCAAATGCTGATAAATCGCTTTGCTTACGATTTAAAATTGGTAAAAGCTGATCAGCAATTTGCTTCCCTTTTTCAACTCCCCATTGATCGAATGGGTTAATGTTCCATATCACTGACTGGACAAATACTTTATGCTCATACAGAGCAATGAGCATACCTAAGCTATAAGGGTTAAGCTCTTGAAGTAACAATGTTGAGCTTGGCTGATTACCTTCATACTGTTTATAAATTGGCAAAGTTTCTAACTCAGCAGTATTCAGCGCCTGATTACCAAATGCAAGTAATCTCGACTGAGCCAAACAGTTGGACAAAGCTAAATGATGCTGCTCAACCAATGCTTCAGCACTATCAGCATATGTAAAATGGTCTGCATTATATCGGTGGATTGGAGCAATAAAATCACAAGTTACCGAGAATGATCCTTGGTGTAATAATTGGTAAAATGCGTGCTGTGCATTTGGACCAACTTCACCCCAAACTATAGGACATGTATCTAATTCAACTTTTTGACCATCACGTTGTACTGATTTACCGTTAGACTCCATTTCAAGCTGCTGCAAATAAGCAGCAAAATATTTCAAACGGCCATCGTAAGGTAAAACTGCATGAGTTTGCATATTTAAGAAATTATTATTCCAGATCCCCAATAATGCCATTAGAACTGGTATATTCCGCTCAAATGGTGCTTGTTGGAAATGTTCATCAACAGCGTGAGCACCAGCTAAAAGCTGTTTAAAACCATCTACACCGATCAATAAAGCAATTGGTAACCCAATACAAGACCATAGTGAGTAACGCCCTCCTACCCAGTCCCATAGCAATAACTGGTTTTCAGGAGCAATTCCCCATTCGGTCATTTTATTAGCTTTGGTCGATACTCCAATAAAATGACTCTTCAATACACGAGTACATTCCCCTAATGCTTTTTCTAACCACTGACGAGCTGTATGTGCATTTGATAACGTGTCAATCGTACCAAATGACTTAGAGGAAATAATAAATAATGTTGTTTCTGGGCGTAGTCTATGTAGCTTTTCAGAAAGCTGACTACCATCCATTGTTGAAACAAAATGTACATTTAAAGGCTTTTCTGTTTGCACTTTAAAGTCAGACAATGCATGAGTTACCATAAGTGGCCCCAAGTCGGACCCACCTACTCCAATATTTACTACATCCTGGATCACTTCACCAGTTGCACCACGATATTGTCCAGCATGGATTTTTTCAACCAATGCATACATTCGTTCAAGCTGTAAATGAACTTGTTTGGTCAGTTCAGGAAACTGTGCATGTCCCTCTGGTAAACGTAATGCCCAATGCATCGCTGCACGTTGCTCTGTACAGTTTACTTTTTCTTGTGAAAATAAACGTTCAATCCATGGTTTTAATTGCTTGGCATTAGCCAAAGTCACCAACTGATCTAAAACAGTTTGATTTACACGATGTTTACTATAATCAAAAAGAAGTTGATCAAAATGAACAGAATACTTCTGAAAACGTTCTGGCTCCGCAGCAAACAACTCATTTAAGTGCAGATGTTCATACTGTTTCCCTAATAACTTTAACTGTGACATAAGCATCGAGCTTGGCAGCTTTTCTTTTGGGAATTGCTCTATATTTTTACTCATAAACGACCTACTCCTTCATATGCAAAACCTCGTGCCTTGACATATGCAGGGTCATAAATGTTACGCCCATCCAAAATGAGTGGATGTTTCATGTTTTGTTGTAACCGTTTAAAATCTGGCCCCCAATATTGCTTCCATGCCGTCACTAAACAAAGCGCATGAGCACCATTAACTGCATGATATTGGTCAGCGCATAATATTAAATCATCACGTTTGCCATATTTTTTTTCAATTTCATTTAACGCTAGTGGGTCATGTAAACGCACTCTTACCCCCTGCGCCCACAACGCCGTTAACAAGACATGAATTGGCGAATTATGTGTACTTGAGGTATTTTCCTTAAAGGCCGCCCCCCAAATTGCAACGGTTTTTCCATTTAAATCACAATGATAATAATTCCATAACTTGCGGAATAAAATTTCTTTTTGTTGCTCATTAATTTCCCAAACCTGTTCTAACAGTCGACTTTTTATCCCAGTTTTTGATACAGTACTCGATAAAGTCAGAATATCATGAGAAAAGTTTTCGCCACCAAACCCTGCACCAGCGGATAAATACGCTGCACCAATACGTGTATCTGCTGCAATACCATGTTTAACATTGGCAATATCAATACCCAATTTTTCCGCAACAACAGCCAAGTCATTCATATAACTAACGCGCGTTGCCAACATGCCCGAAATGCTCAGCTTGGTAAACTCCGCGTCTAGTATTGGCATAAAAAGATATTGATAACTAAAACGGAAAAACGGTCGTAATAATTCGCGCATAATATCGCATGCATATTCAGTTTCTGCGCCAATGATTACATGTTTTACATTAAGGACACTATTGATAGCATTGCCTTCCTGGATTACATCAGGAAAATACACCCACTCATCTTTTGGTAAATACTGTTTAAGTTTTTGGGTTCCTTGTAAGCCAAAAGTTGAACCATTAATCATTAAACGAGGATGAATAATTGGACGCTGGCTAAGTTTTTCTACTGTATTTAAAGCAAGCTGCAATTGCGTTGGACTATAACAGAATAAATAAACTTCAGCGTCTAACGGAATTGCTGAAAAAGAACATTCTTCTAAAAAACCAGCTTGGCGTTGTTTATCTAAATAGGAATTTACTTCTTTATCTTGAAACGTCAAGATACAAGCTTGTTCCTCACAGGCAGGGCTGGTACACCAAAATACCTGATTACCATACTCAGCCAACAATGCTGCCATTACTCCGGCATGTAAAGTTGCACCAAAAACTGCTATTTTCATCTTATATCCAAAATCTTATTTATAATTCTAACTCAGTAATCATTGTTTTAAATGCTTGGCCTAATTGCGGGTGTTCAACACCATAATGCAACACAGCCTTTAAATAGCCCAACTTACTACCACAGTCAAAAGTTTGCCCTTGCATATGATATGCTTCGACCGTATTCGTTTGCTGTAACATGGCAATGGCATCAGTCAATTGAATTTCATTACCAGCACCTTTTGGGGTCTGTTCTAAAAGCTGCATAATTTTTGCGGGTAAAATATAGCGCCCAACTACTGATAAATTTGAAGGTGCAGTGCCTACAGCAGGCTTTTCTACAATACCTTGCATAGCAATACTCTCACCAGCAATTGGCGGGTTAGGAACATCGACAATACCATATTGATCAACCAAGTGTTCTGGCACAGCTTCAACCATAATTTGGGCAGCATGTACTGTTTCGTAACGCTCTATCATACGAGCTAAATCATTTTTTTCAGATTTATTTTTAACCAACACATCAGGTAAAAGCACAGCAAAATCATTATCACCTACAATACTCTTAGCACAAAGTACCGCATGCCCCAAGCCTAAAGGCTTTGGTTGACGTACACTCACGATACTGACATCTTTAGGTAAAATATCGGTAATTTCTTTGAGTAAATCATATTTTTGTTTTTGTACTAATGTCGTTTCCAACTCAAAGTCATGGTCAAAATAATCTTCAATGGCAACTTTCGCAGAGTGAGTCACAAAAATAATTTGCTTTATACCTGCTTCAACTGCCTCACGTACTACATATTCAATAGCAGGACGATCAACAACTGTAACCATTTCTTTGGGAATCGATTTACTTGCTGGTAAAAAACGGGTACCTAAACCCGCAACTGGCAAAACTGCTTTTTTAATCATTGAACTGTTACCAACTATTATTTAAAAAAACCTAATTATCTCGAGAACCAGTGAAACGACTTGCGCCCACTGCTTGATCCGGTGCGTTAATTCCTTCTTTTTTCAGCATGACTTCTGCTGTTTTAAACATAATTTTAAAATCGAGCCAAAGATTTTGTGTATTCACATACTGCACATCTAGATCGAACTTTTCTTCCCAACTCAAATTATTACGTCCACTTACCTGTGCTAGACCAGTCATACCCGGTCGAACTTCATGACGACGCATCTGCTCTGGTGTGTAATATTTCAAAAAATCTGGCAACTGGGGACGTGGTCCTACAATGCTCATATCGCCTTTAAGCACATTAATCAGCTGAGGCATTTCATCGAGTGTAGTAGAACGTAACTTTTGCCCAAAAGGGGTAATCCGCTCTTCATCTGGTAAAATATTACCTTCTTGATCAACCGCATCCTTCATAGAGCGAAATTTAATCATTTTAAATAATTTACCATCTTTGCCCGGACGTTCTTGTAAGAAAAAGACAGGGGAACCTAAGTTTTTCCTAACTTTATAAATTACAATCAAAAAAACAGGCATTAGAAGAATTAAGGCAGATAGGGCAATAATGATATCTACAAGCCTTTTTAACATCTGAATATACCTACAAATTTCATTTTAAATGCTTCATTATTTAGAAAATTGATTTAAACATTTTGCGTTAAGCCTACTACGCCCCATATCATAAATCCATCCCCATTTATTGAAGTATTGTATCGCGCTTTTTAAGTGTGCTTTAAGTAATTGTTTGTTTTTATATGATGCTTGTTCGTGAACATGCACTACTTGTGCTAATGGATAGTACACTGTACCAAATTGGTCAGCACAACGACGAGATAAATCCACATCTTCCATATACATAAAAAAACGTTCATCAAAACCATTAATTGCTAAAAGTTTTGCCGCATCAAATAACATAAAGCAGCCTGAAAGATAAGGCACAAAATATGGCTGATTAAGTGAATAATCTTTTAACAAATATTGTTGATCAAGCTTTTTGGCAAAAGATGGGGAAAAACGACGGGCAAATAGGTTCAAGGGCGTAGGTATTAACCGCGCACCATATTGGTCTTCACCAGTATCATAGACAATTTTTGGTAAAAACAAACCTTCAGGTCGGCTTTGAGCAAAGTCTAACAATTGGGCAAATTGCTCAGCATCAAAGTAAATATCTGGGTTACAAATGAGAAAATAATCACTTTTTGGCGCATATTTACGGATGGCGATATTATGTCCATAACCAAAACCAAAGTTACCCTCTGATTTTTCATAAACAACTTTAGGATGTTGAAATGTTGTAGCCCAGTTACTTGAATGGTTATCTACCAAAATAACTTTTTCAATGCTTGGAGTGGCAAATAAACTGTCGAGTGTTGCTTTTAACTCAGCATAGCTATGTTTATATAAAACGATCGAAGCAATAACGTTCATTAAAAAAACTTCTTCCAATATCTTAATGGATATTTCAAATATTCGATCATAAATGCAAATAAGAAGAAAAATATAGAAATTTTCCCTTTCTTAAGCAGCTCATAATTTGCAGTTAAATAACCAAGATGCATCTTTTTTATATTAGAAGACAAACCTGATTCGCCAATTGCTTTCTTGAATCCATGTGCCAAGAACTCATCAATCATAAAAAAACCATGATCGCTTAAATTCATAAACCAACACAGATAATCTTCACAATAGCGCAATTTGTCATCAAAAAAGATGAAGTTTTTTCTTTCTACAATAACAGTTGGAGTTGCAATATATTGTTTAAATATAAACTTTTGTTTTTTGATAAAAGCATAATTAGTAGAATTAATAATACTAAAGTCTATAGGTGTTGCATGATATTTATGAAAAGAAAAGCTAAGGTTATTTCTAACCATAAAATCAATCTGCAATTCTAATTTTTGAGGATGCCAAACATCATCTGCATCGAGAAAGGCGATATATCTAGATTTTGATGCCTCTACGCCGATATTCCTACAATATGATGGCCCCCTATTAACTGTATTTATAATTGTATATATAGGAATATTGTAAGTAAGATTTTCCAATAGATCAAAATATATTTCTGTATCACAACTATCAATAATGACTATAATTTCTTTTGGCAGTAGAGTTTGGGTAAGAACAGATGTTAAAGTTCTTACTATTGTCGCTTCACTCTTATAGAAAGGGATTATTACACTAACATCTAACATTAGTTTACTCCCAAAAAAAAGTATATGGCAAAAATGGAGAATCACCTACTCCTGCTAGAGAATAGAATCCATACATCCTATATAAAAAATAAATGAATCCCACACAGTATAGAGAAATAGTATATTTTTTATTTTTAAAAAGATTTTGGTCTAAACAAAGTGAAACTATAATAAAATATAAAAGCAAATATTGAAATCTTAGACCAGCATACGAAACAAATACTAATCCATAAAAAAATATAGCTACAAAGAGAAGATGATTATTCCTATTTCTATTTTCTTTGTAAAACACTGAATTTAAAAATAAAATAGCTATAGTTGTAAACAATGTAGTTAAGCCAGAATATATATTAGGGGCGCTCATATTGGAATAATCTTCTATCTTAGAATCTATATAATCCTTAAAGCTAAAAAACATACCAAGAGAGAAAAACAGCAAAATCAACAATCTTTTAAAACTAATATAAGTAATATACTTAAGGAAGAGAAAAAAAATGGATGTTTTTTGAGACAAAAAAGCAAAAAACATTAAAACTCTATTACTCATCATTTTTTCGCTAAATATAAAAAACCCACTTAATGCAAATGCTAAACCATATCGAATTCCATTCATTGTCATATCATAATAAAAAACTGGAAGGACCAGTGATATAAAAATTGTAATTCTGTCCTTATCCTTAAAGAAAAAAGAAAATAAAATGAAAATTATATAGAATGAAAAAATATTTAAAACTATATAAGGATTATTTGTAAAAAGTAAATTAAATTTCACCAAAAAAACAAATAAAGGTTCAAAATCATATTCAAAATTAGATATATAATAAAATTGAACAGATTCAACATAACGATAGTAATTATAAGTATCCACACCAACCATGCCCTTTAATAAAGGTACAAGAATTAAAGGTATAGAAGAAATCAAAGTTAGAAACTTTGCAGATTTATTACGGAGCCTATGGTTTAGCACTAAACATAGGCTCAATAAAATATATGGTATAATATAAAAGAAAATACTAATCATATTTTCTCAGCGCCTCTTTCATGACTTTAAGCATAGTGAAACCGTAAATACTATCAGGCTCAAGTAAGTTCCCTTCAGCCCACTCATTCCATGATTTCACTATCAAAAAATCAGATTCAAAATTTAAATTATGTGACACATGTTCGTTAAAAACTTGTGAATCAAATTCATTTAGCACAATACCATTGGTAGCATGTCGAATACTTGTATCCCATCCTGAAAAAATAACAGGTATCTCACCAGAACTGTTTTTTAGATTTTTTTCTAGCATCATCATTCGTTTATAGGAGTAAAAGAAGGGGCCTAGTTTAAATCGACCTTTCGTAAAATTATTTATTTTTTCTTTAATAAAAGTTAATGTTTTATATCTTCTTAAATTTAAAAATTTACCAGAATTCAAAAAACCATCAAATTTATCTACATATTCTGCATCCCTATCAGTATTTTCTGCAATCCAATGAACGCCAGCAAGCTCATTTTTCCTTGCTAGCTCATCAAAAATACTCATAAAATCGTTTAAATCTGGAATATCTTGTGGCCTAAATATTAAAAAAACAGGTTTGTTATCCTTTTTTATATAATTTTTATTCTTAAAAAATGGCAACAAATAGTTAAAATATTCAATATAATCCTCTTTACCTAAATATTTTTGCTCTTTTAAAAGGATTCCTTTCGTTTTATTTAACCAACTATGATTCGCCCAAGCTAAACAATATTTAACATTAATATTTTCCTTTAAGATTAATTCTAATGGTTTTTCAAGCAATTTCTCACCTTTACCGAACCAATAATTCCAGATTAAAAAGCCATCTATACCATGTTCATTAGCAATACCGTATTGTTTCTCAATAATATTTTTATCAAGTAAGTTATATTGTCCCAATGGTTGAACTGGTTTTCTTATTTCATGAAATTTAGAATAAGCTACCGCCTGATTAATTTTTGTCCACTCAGTAAACCCTTTACCCCACCATAAATTATTCTCTTCAACTTCATGGAATTGTGGCAAATAATAACTTAAAACAATTTTCTTCATCTCAAACTCATCATCTTTAGTAGAAAATTCTACTGTAAAATTTGGCAACAATAGTCATAAATACATATACAGCTATATTTTGTATACTTTTATTCTTCAAAAATTCACTTTTATAGTATAATTGTTTTGCAAAAACTCCATTACGTATTAAATATGGATGTTTTTTTGCTAGTATCCAATAGTTATCAAGAAAATTATTTGTTGAGCTTATACTTGATATATTAATAACCTGCCTTACTAAAACAGTATCCAAATGAAATATTTGCTCCCCCCTATGAACAACTCTTAGTACATAATCCCAGTCCTGAAATCGCTTTAATTCTTCATCAAAAAATATTTCATTTGCTAAGGTAGCTCGAACCATAATCGTTTGTGTGCTGATTATATTTTTTTTCCATAAGACATCTTTAACCTTTTCTTTATCTACATATCTTCTTGGTATTACTCGCTTCTCATTTTTGACTGAATCTATACTTTCTAAAGAACAAAAACATAAATTAATATCCTTTTGCTTATCAAAAACTAATTTCTGTAATATTAATTTCTGAGGTAACCAAGTATCATCACTATCATGAAATGCAATAAATTCTCCACGCGACAACATAATTCCTGTATTACGTGCGCCATTCGCTCCTTTCGTACGCTGATTCTTAAAATATTTGATAAGAGGTGAGTTTAAAGATTTTACGACTTCTTCAGTATTATCGGTTGAAAAGTCATCTACAACTATAATCTCAAGTGGTTGTAGTGTTTGATTCAAAACACTTTGCAGTGATTCTTTAATCAAATGCGCACGGTTATAAGTTGGAATAACAACACTAATACCATCAGCTATAAAATCCATAAATTCTTTCTCTTTTACCTTATTTTGTAAACAAAGATGCCGCTTGATCTTTATCACTCACTAATACTTCATCAACTTCCGCCAAAGGCCAGTCAATTGCAAGTGTTGGGTCATTCCAAATAATGGCCCCTTCACTTTCTTTATTGTAGTAGTTTGTGGTTTTATACAAGAACTGGGTATTGTCTTCTAAAGAGATAAAACCATGGGCAAAACCTTCAGGAATCCAAAACATAGTTTTGTTTTCTGCACTGAGTTCAACCCCAATCCATTCGCCATAGGTTTTTGAGTCTGGGCGAATATCTACAGCCACATCCCAAACGCGACCTTGTACAACACGCACCAGCTTTCCTTGTCCATAGGGTGCATTTTGATAGTGTAAACCACGCAACACACCTTTTTGTGATAATGAATGGTTATCTTGTACAAAAGTTGGAACTGGTAAATTTAAATCTTCAAGTGCTTGAGCAAAACGTTGTTGATTAAAACTTTCCATAAACCAACCACGGTCATCACCAAAAACACTTGGATGAAGAATCAAAAGCCCTTCAATTTTAGTCGTTTCAACCTTCATTTGATTCTTCCCAAACTTTTTTCAAATATTGACCATATTCGGTTTTTTTCAATGCTTCCGCACTACCTAAAAGCTGTTCTTTACTAATCCAGCCTTGGTGGAAGCCAATTTCTTCTAAACATGCCACTTTGAAGGACTGACGCTTTTCAATGGTATAAATGAAATGACCAGCTTCAAGCAAAGATTCATGTGTGCCTGTATCTAACCATGCAAAACCACGGCCAAGTAATTCAACGTTAAGTGAGCCGTCTTGTAAGTAAGCGTTGTTAATGTCAGTAATTTCCAGCTCACCACGTGCAGAAGGTTTCACTTGTTTTGCAAACTCAACGACACGGTTATCATAGAAATATAAACCTGTTACTGCATAAGGCGATTTTGGTTGGGTTGGCTTTTCTTCTATACTTAGCACTTTGCCAGCTTTATCAAACTCAACAACACCAAAACGCTCGGGATCTGTCACATGATAACCAAATACCGTTGCTCCATGTTCACGTGCAGAAGCAGCCTCTAATTGATGACTAAAGTGCTGACCATGGTAAATATTATCTCCCAAGATCAAACATACACTATCTTGACCAATAAACTCTTCACCAATTAAGAAAGCTTGAGCCAAGCCATCTGGAGAAGGCTGTACTTTATAGCTGAGCTCAATACCAAACTGCGAACCATCGCCCAAAAGTTTTTCAAAGTTTGGTAAGTCTTCTGGAGTTGAAATAATCAATACTTCACGAATACCCGCAAGCATAAGTACTGAAAGCGGATAATAAATCATTGGTTTATCATAAATCGGTAAAAGCTGTTTTGACACACCTTTAGTAATTGGATGTAAGCGTGTACCTGAACCACCCGCTAAAATAATACCTTTACGTTTTAAGCTCATTTGTTTAAAAGCTCCGTTAATGCTCGTTTAACACCTTCTTGCCAGACTGGAAGAGTCAGTCCAAAAGTGCGTTGTATTTTCTGATTATCTAATCGTGAATTGTGTGGTCGTGTTGCAGGCGTTGGGTAAGCACTTGTTGGGATTGGACTAACCTTTTGTATCGTCAACTCTTGCCCCAAAATACGTGCTTGTGCAAATGCATAGTTTGCGTAGCCAAACCAAGAAGTCTCACCACTTGCCACCAAGTGATAAATACCAACTTTGTTTGCGTCTACTACCGTTTGCGGAATAGCATGTGCGGTGATGTCTGCAATCAATTCTGCTGAAGTTGGCGCACCAATCTGATCATCAATAATTGACAACTCTTCACGTTGTTGAGCCAGACTCAACATGGTTTTTAAGAAGTTTTTCGCTCTTGAGGCATATACCCACGAAGTTCTGAATATTAAATAGCGACAGCCACTATCAACAATCGCTTGCTCACCCAAAGCCTTGGTTTTCCCATAAATATTTAATGGTGCAATTGCATCAGTTTCAACAAAGGCTGTTGTTCCCATACCTTCAAAAACATAGTCTGTTGAGTAATGCACCAATAAAGCATTCGTTTTCAAACAGGCTTCAGCTGCAGCTTTTACAGTTTGATGATTGACGATATCAGCTTGTTCTTGCTGAGTTTCCGCCAAATCGACAGCCGTATATGCAGAAGCATTGACCACAACATCCGGTTGTACTGCCAAAATCGTGTCATAAATCGCCTGTAGTTGGGTCATATCACCAGACAGGCCGTTTAAACCATGGCGGTCTAAAGCAATGATATCTCCTAAAGGTGCAAGCGCACGTTGCAACTCCCATCCTACTTGTCCATTTTTGCCAAGCAATAAGATTTTCATATTTATCCTTGATATTGCTTGTTTAACCAAGACTGGTATTCACCACTTTGTACGTGCTCAACCCACTCTTTGTTATTTAAATACCATTCAACAGTTTTACGTAAACCAGTTTCAAATGACTCTTCCGGTACCCAGTTGAGTTCGTCTTTGATTTTGGTTGCATCGATTGCATAACGCACGTCATGGCCTGGGCGGTCTTTTACATACGTAATCAGATCTTTATACTGTGCTACACCTTCTGGTTTTTTTGGTGCAAGCTCTTCAAGTAGATCACAAATTGCATATACAACATCAAGGTTAGCTTTTTCGTTATGCCCACCAATGTTGTATGTTTCACCTATCACACCTTGAGTCACTACCGTATAAAGCGCACGCGCATGGTCTTCTACAAATAACCAGTCACGAATTTGCTGACCATTGCCATAAACTGGTAATGGTTTTGCTTGTAACGCATTTAAGATCATTAGTGGAATAAGCTTTTCCGGAAAATGAAATGGGCCATAATTATTTGAGCAGTTAGTCACTAATACAGGTAAACCATAAGTACGATTCCATGCACGTACCAAATGGTCTGAACTTGCTTTACTTGCTGAATATGGTGAGCTTGGTGAATACGATGTAGTTTCGGTAAATAAATCCGTTGTGCCTTCTAGGTCACCATAAACTTCATCGGTTGAAATATGGTGAAAACGGAAAGCTGCTTTCTTTTCATCGCTTAGACCTAACCAATAAGCACGGCTAGCTTCTAACATTTGATAAGTACCAATCACATTGGTTTCAATAAACGCATAAGGACCGGTAATAGAACGGTCTACATGTGACTCTGCCGCAAGATGCATAACTGCATCTGGTTGGAATGTCTCAAACAACTTATCTAAAGCAGCTCGATCACAAATGTCTGTTTGAGAAAACTGATAACGTGGATTATCTGCCACAGAAATTAAAGATTCTAAATTTCCTGCATAAGTCAGTTTATCAACATTTAATACTTCATTTTTTGTATTTTGGATAATATGACGAACAACCGCTGAACCAATAAAACCAGCGCCACCAGTAATTAAAATTTTCATACAACTACCTAAGTATAATTAATTTTCACCAAATAAATCACGAGTATAAACTTTGTCAATGACGTCTTCGAGTTCACTCACCATACGGTTTGCAATAATCACATCCGACTCTTGTTTAAAACTATCAAAATCGGTCAACACACGTGAGTTAAAAAATGTTGAGTCATTTAAACTTGGCTCAAACACGACGACTTCAACTCCTTTGGCTTTCAGGCGCTTCATCACACCTTGAATCGCAGATTGTCTAAAGTTATCTGAACCCTGTTTCATTACTAAACGATACACACCAACCACTTTGGGTTTTCTTGCCAAAATTTGCTCGGCAATAAAATCTTTTCGTGTTGTATTTGACTGTATAATTGCTCCGATCAAATTTTGCGGGACATCTTGATAATTGGCTAGCAATTGCTTTGTGTCTTTTGGTAAACAGTATCCACCATAACCAAATGATGGATTGTTATAATGTGCCCCAATACGTGGATCTAATCCTACAGCCTGAATAATATCTTTTGAGTTCAGCCCACGTGATGCGCAATATGAGTCTAACTCATTAAAATAAGCAACACGCATTGCCAAATAAGTATTTGAGAAAAGCTTTACAGCTTCAGCTTCCGTTGCATCCATTTGTAGTACATCTACATCAGGTCTTAAACTAGCATTTTTAAATAATTGTCCAACTAATGCACCAACTTCTGAGGTATTACCCACAACAATCCGCGATGGATACAAGTTGTCGTACAATGCCTTGCCTTCACGCAAAAATTCCGGAGAAAAAACAACTTTCAATGCTGAAAAGGTCTCCTTCATACGCTCAGTAAAACCGACAGGAATTGTAGACTTCACCACAATAATGGCATTGCTTTTTAATTGGTTTAAATCTTCAAGTACAGACTCAATCGAACTCGTATCGAAATAATTGCTTGCCTCATCGTAATTGGTCGGTGTGGCAATAATAATGACTTCCGCATCCACATATGCAGAATGTTTATCTAATGTTGCTTTAAAGTTTGAATTATCAATCAAATATTCTTGAATAAGGTTATCATGAATAGGAGATATGCCTTGATTAAGTTTATCAATTTTTGTGGCATCAATATCGAGGGCCATCACTTCATGCTGTTTAGAAAACAGCATCGCATTTGATAAGCCCACATAACCTGTACCAACTACTGTTATTTTCATATTTTCAACTTTCTCAAAGACCATTTAACGAATTGATTTACTTGACCAATATTACAAAGATAGAAACAAATAAAGTATATAGCCATACCCAAAAATATTGCTGCAAAAAGGTCATATTGCAGCGACTTGAAATTGATATAAGGTAAAACCAAGGCCAAAACTAAAGTCATCAATAGAGCTGGTATAATTGCCTTAATAACTCTGATCACCAATTCAAATAATTTGAATTCCAATAACACTCCCATGCAATAAAAAACAACAAAAGCATTAATAACATTTGCCAAAAAATAAAATTTAACAAAACTGACAATGCCCCAATATGTGCCTACTACATAAAAAATAGTCATTAAGACAGAGCTAAATAAACCTAGCTTAAAAAAGAGTTTAGTTCGACCATATGCCGTTAAGATAGTACCAGATATAGATAGTGCGGATTGTATAATTGCCGTAGGAGCAAGCCAGAATAACATCTCATGCAAATAAGGCCACTTCTCTCCAAAAAAAACATCAACAAAGTTTTTAGAGAGAACCATCAATCCCATCATTAAAGGTGCAGATAAACTTAGAATATAGAATAAAATATCAAAATAACTTTTCCGAACTCCTTCAGAATTCTCTATCTTTCCCATAAGGTTCGGAAGTAATGCTCGAGTAACTACAAATGTGATATTTTGTATAGGGAAGAGCATAATTCTATTTGCAACACTGTAAGCCCCTAATATTGCTGAACTAAAAAATTTACCGATAAGAATCACATCTAAATTTTTTGAGAAATAATTTAAAAAATTAAACAGAAACAGATAGCCACTAAAATCCAATAAACCACGCTTATCCTCTTTTTTAATGTCACAATTGGATAAACTTACTTTTATTGAAGACAACTTAAAGAAAAGAATTGTACTCAATATGGTCTGCAATAAACTTTGGGCAACTAGGCTATACACACCAAAATTGGCTTTAGCCAATGTAATAGCCAAAGCTAAAGCAAGTACATTACTCACAATCTCAACCATCATAACAAGTCGAAACTTTTGTTCCTTTTCAAGATAAGCTTTATGTACAATACCAAGAGAAACGATAGGGAATAATAGTGACAATAGGAATATAACGATTTTCAATTCTGGCATTGAGTAATACCACGACATAACAAAAGCTGCTATGAAGGATAAAAACATGATACAAACACCTGAAAAAACATTAAATCTGAATAAGAAATTAATAAATGTTTGAGTTATATTCTTCTTCTGAACAATGGCAGTCCCTGTCCCCATGTCACTAAATAGACTTGCAAAATTTACAACAACAAAGGCCAATGCCAACACGCCATAAGCATGTGGTGATACAATACTAGTTAAATAAAATAATGCTATTAATTGGCTTGCAATTTTCACAATTTGACCAAGACCAATCCAAAAAATATTTTTTAATAGCATCAATTTTCTCTATCAAATGTGTTTACTATCACTAAGAATTCTATTCAAAAACTCTAATGAATGGTTGGTAATCTTGCCAAATTGAATATCATTCCCTCCACCATCAACATTTATTGCCATTAGACTATCTCCGTCCTTCAAAATCATAAAATGTATATTTCTTTCTAATATTCTTTTTGCTTTAAAACCATTCATTACCGTAATATATTTAAACCATAAATCATCAGCATGTGGACACAATTCAAGAAATTGTTCCTTTGAAGCAGAAAGTCCATTTAACGCACCAACAGGATAATAAACACCACTTGTCCCTGTAGGCATAAATGAATAAAGAGCCTCTTTATCAAAAAATTTGTCTGATTTATTCAACCAATCCATATAAGTCAAAATTCTATTATTTTTATTGACAATATAGTGACCTCGATACGCCATGACAGTATTCGGATTACTTAACGCGCTATCTACCATTATTTTTAACCACCATGACGGATAATAAACGTCATCATCAACAGTAATGATAGACTTAGTATTATTTTTATCGGCTACATAAAATGCTTTTTTATATGATTTTATATTTTCATTAAAAATCTTAACTTGTAAACCGCGCCTAATCAATTTTTCTATATTTTTAGGCATCCCACCAAACTTATCAATATCTTCTTGACTAATAGAAAATATGATTTCATATTTTCCTTGATAATTTTGTTGAAACAATGATTCCACTACAAGATGAACAACATCAAATCGCTTATAATACGAAGTTAAACTCACAATTATTGGCGCATCACTAGCAACTTTTTTTGAAGAAAAAACTGTCCTAAATTTTAATTTATAAATTATATGTCTTTTTCTAATTGTAAGATGAATACCAACAAAAAAACCATATAATTTCTTAAAAATCTTATTTATTAACATCTTGGATGCTTACCTTCAATAAAAGTCTTTATAACAAGTCTTAGCTCTGCAATTCTTAATTTTAGAAGCATTCCCGCAACTATCCTAAAAATATATTTTGTATTCGTCCTATACCATCTAAATTGAAGAATTTGATCTATCAATAATTCTTTTTTTCTAAAATCACTAATCTCATTATTAAACTTACTTAAATGATGAGAAAGTTCTGCCCGTGTGTTAACAATAAATTGGTCAGAATACTGCAATTTATCCAGTCTTCTAAATAATGAAATATCGACACCATAAAAAGCAAAGTGGTGATCAAAAACACCACCAAATGCATCAATCAACGTCTTTTTTAAATCACGACTAATAATTAAACCTGAACCTATACTATAAGTGCCCTTATCGTATTGATAATACCCCTCCTGGGTCTCTTTAGGAGAAGAACTAATCACAGGGTAATATGCCTTTCCATCATGGCTTGATCTAATACTTGGCAAACCAAGATGATAACTCTCTGTATCAAAGAGTATCTTCTCGCAGTATTCTCTTGAAACCATTGTATCGTCATCAAAAACTGCATATCTATCAGCGTCATATTGCTGGATAAAATCATTATAAATCCAACTCAAAGGCTTATTTTGCACCTGATTCTCTAAAACGACGTGGTGGTGTTTTTGTGCCAATGCAGACAACACTGCACTATTTTCATCTATTGCTGCAGGACCATTATTTACAATAAGTAAATGATCCAGTTTTCGCTCAAAGCCTAGCAAGCTTTGTATAGTCAAAGCATCTTCTAATGCTTTGCCATACACAATAACTACCAATGCAATTTTATTATTATTCATATCAAATAAGATGACCTATGAAATCGTGATTACAATCTGAGATTTGACTCTTCTTTATCCAAAACATATTTCAAATCATATAGCACGTGCTTCTCTTTACCTAAAGCATGAAACTCTTCCACACTCATAGATTTAAATTGGTTATGTGCTACAGCAATGACGATCGCATCATACAAGCCTTGTTGCAGTTCTTTAATCGGTCCTAAACCATATTCGTGTTGTACTTCTGTATCATCTACCCACGGGTCATAGATGTCTAAGTCTAAATCATACTCTTTGAGGGCTTTAATAAAGTCGACAATTTTTGTATTACGGATATCTGGACAGTTTTCTTTAAAGCTAAGCCCCATCACCAAAATGCGTGCCCCAACAACTTGGATACGTTGCTTCACCATTTCTTTAATGAGCTGAGTTGCTACATATTCACCCATACGATCATTTAAACGACGGGCAGCCAAAATAATTTCTGGATGCAACCCAATCGATTGAGCTTTATGGGTTAGATAATACGGATCTACACCAATACAGTGCCCGCCGACCAGCCCTGGACGATAAGGTAAAAAGTTCCACTTCGTGCCTGCCGCTTTGAGCACATCTTCCGTATCGATATTTAATTTGTTAAAAATAAGCGCTAATTCATTAATCAGAGCAATATTCACATCACGCTGCGTGTTTTCAATGACCTTAGCTGCTTCTGCTACCTTAATACTAGGTGCTTTATGTGTCCCCGCTTCAATAATCAAGTTATAAACGTCATCAACATAATCCGCCACTTCAGGGGTTGAACCTGAGGTGATTTTTAAAATATTAGTGACACGGTGCTGTTTGTCGCCAGGGTTGATACGCTCTGGGCTATAACCTGCAAAAAAGTCTTGATTAAACTTTAATCCCGATACTTTTTCTAAAACAGGAATACATACTTCTTCTGTTGCACCTGGATACACAGTAGACTCATAAACCACGATATCTCCCTTCTTTAAAACTTGACCAATACTGGTTGAAGCTTTAATTAAAGGTGTTAAGTCTGGTTGTTTAAAGTCATCAATTGGTGTTGGAACAGTCACAATAAAAAAGTTACAACCTTTTAAATCATTAAGGTCTGCACTATAAGTTAATTTAACTGCTTGTTTCAGCTCTTCTGAAGAGACTTCTAAGGTATGATCTTGACCATTCTTAAGCTCATCTATACGTTTTTGATAGATATCAAAACCGACAACAGATACTTTTTTCCCAAACTCAACTGCCAACGGCAGGCCAACATAGCCTAACCCAATAATTGCTATTTTTAATTTGGCAATTTGCATACAAACGAGCCTTTTCCTTAGAGTTTATATCTAATAAATCATGCTTTTGGCACTAACTGTGCAGCGTACTATATCAGATTTTTAATTACCGCCGTATGCCAATTGTATAAATGTGTTTACAACATTTATAATCAATCTTTCTCCACTTAGCCCAAACTATACATTTTTAATATTTCTACACTGTGAATACTGTTTAAAAGCCCTCCCCAGTTAAACTAAACATACAAAGCCTTGCGATTTTTCGATGTTTTTTCATTACTTTTCAGCTAGAATCAGTTCAGCCTGCGTTTAATAGACACTTGTCACTAAGCAGTAGCCAATATCAATTAAAGATAAATACACAAAGGGTTGCGTGTGAAGTATTGCCAGTTTTTTTCTGTTCTTGCCTTAAGTTTGAGTGCCGCTAGCTGTGCAGTCACTTCAGGTTTACAAACTTATGATCTTCCAAGTGAAGGTGTTTATAAAACTGACCTCGGAACTACCGTAAATGTAGTTAAAATTTCTCAAGAAACGCTACCGGTCATTCAGCCTGCTCAAATTGACTATCAACATGACTACGCATCCTTATTTAAAACTCAGCAACCTATTTATCGTTTAAGCTCAGGCGACGTTCTTTCTATTCAACTCTGGGCTTACCCTGAAATTACCCCTCCTATTAATGGGATTAGTAACGAGCAATCTATTCAAGCTAACGGCTATCCAATCGATCAAACCGGTTATATTCAATTTCCTTTAGTTGGCCGCTACAAAGCTGCTGGTAAAACGCTTGCTCAAGTAAACCGTGAATTACATGATCAACTTGCCCGATTCTTAAAAAATCCGGATGTTGTAGTTCGTGTAGTATCTTATGAAGGACAGCGCTTCTCTGTTCAAGGTAGCGTCACAAAAGGTGGGCAATTTTATTTAAGTGACCGGCCTGTAAGTATATATACTGCATTAGGTATGGCAGGTGGAGTCACCACCACAGGTGATAACACTTATATTCAACTCGTTCGTAATGGTCGGACCTATAACCTAAACACAATTGATTTAGAAAAAGCTGGCTATTCTCTTCATAAGCTACTTGTCCAACCCAATGACACCATTTATGTAAGTACTCGTGAAAACCAAAAAATTTATGTCATGGGGGAAGCTGGAAAAAGTCAAGCTTTACCAATGCGCGATCAAGGTATGACTTTAACAGATGCCTTAGGTGAAAGTTTAGGTATTAACCCAAATTCTGCAAGTGCAAGTAAGATTTATGTAGTGCGTACTAATCCAAATGACCATACTACTGAAATTTATCACTTAAATCTTTTAAGTATTGGTGATTTTGGTCTAGCGAATCAATTCAAACTACGTAGTAATGATATTGTCTATGTTGATGCGACTGGTTTAACACGTTGGCAACGTGTAATTAACCAGATTATTCCTTTCTCAAATGCGTTATATAACGTAGACCGTTTGGGACAATAATATTATGCAAATTAAAAATATTTTAGTCGTCTGTATTGGAAATATCTGTCGTAGTCCTATGGCAGAGTATTTGTTAAAACAGCAATACCCCCAACTAAATATTGAATCTGCTGGTATTTCTGGACTCATAGGTTATCAAGCAGACAGTAAAGCACAACTTTGTATGCAACGCTTAGGCATCGATATGCAACCACATATTGCCCGTAAACTTAATGCTTCGCATATTAAAAAAGCTGACCTTATTTTGGTCATGAGTCACAATCAGCAAAAGCATATTGAGCAGACTTGGCCCTTTGCAAAAGGTAAAACCTATCGTCTGGGCCACTGGCAAAACAAAAACGTGCCTGATCCCTACCAGCACGATCAAGTTGTTTTTGATGAAACTTGCCAACTCATTCAGCAGTGTGTGGCTGATTGGAAACCTTATATTTAACGTATAGATTTTTAAGCATATGAACCAACAGAATACTAATACCGAAGATACAATTGACTTAAAAGAACTGTTTTTTTCGCTGATCGCTCAGTGGAAGCTTATTGCTCTATGCGTTATTTTAAGCGTTGTATTTGCTCTACTCTATTTACGCGTAACACCAGATACCTATTCGGTTGATGCTTTGGTTCAAGTTGAAGACAGTAAAGGGGCTTCTGCTGCACTTTTAGGTGATTTGTCGCAAATGATTGAGCAAAAATCACCAGCTCTAGCAGAAATAGAAATTTTAAAATCTCGCTTGGTTCTAGGCTCTGTCATTAAAGAGTTACATCTAAATATACAAATTTCTAGTACCGAAAATACGCTTACTCACCGATTATTAAGTGATACGGAATATAAAACCGAGTACACAAAAAAATCGGTTTTATTTCAAGATGACCTTAAAAGTTTTGAAGTGCGTGAGTTTGAAGTTCCGAATTATTATCTGGACAAAAACTTACTTCTTAATTTTGACAAACAATCGTTGCGTTTGACCGACCCAACAACTAAAGAGGTAATATTAACTCTTCCATTAAACAAAGTTAGCCAAGTTGTTGGGCCACATGGGCGCTGGAAGATTGCAATTTTTACCAAACATCAACTTGATGCGACCTATAATATTACTAATTTGTCCTTACCTGCTGCTGTAAATTCACTTAGCGTAAATTATTCTGTCGCAGAACGTGGCAAACTTACAGGTGTTTTAGGTCTAAATTATCAAGGTCAAGATAAAGAACATATTACTAAAGTTTTAAATGCAATTCTGGCAACTTATAGTGCACAAAATATTGAACGTCGTTCGGCTGAGTCTGCTCAAACTTTAAAGTTCTTAGATGAACAACTTCCAGATCTTAAAAAGCAATTAGACGATGCAGAGCGTCAATTTAATAAGTTCCGTCAACAATACAACACAGTTGATGTCACTAAAGAGTCTGAGTTGTACTTAACTCAAAGTATTACTTTAGAGACCAAAAAGGCTGAGCTTGAGCAAAAGCAAGCTGAGATGGCGGCAAAATATACTGCTGAACACCCTGCAATGCGTGAAATTAATGGACAGCTCGCTGCTATTAATAAACAAATTGGTGAGTTAAATAGCACCTTAAAACAACTACCTGATGTGCAACGTCAATATTTACAATTATATCGTGAGGTAGAGGTAAAAACACAGCTCTACACAGCGCTTCTCAACTCGTACCAACAACTTCGTATCGCCAAAGCAGGTGAAATAGGCAACGTACGTATTGTTGACACTGCAGTCGAGCCAGTTAAGCCAATTAAACCAAGAAAACTGTTAGTTCTTATTTTATCTTTATTTGTGGGCGGTTTTATTGGAACACTAGTCGCCCTACTACGTAATATGTTACGTACAGGCATTAAAGATTCTGGGCAAATTGAAAATGAGTTGGATTTACCAGTCTATGCAACCGTACCACGTTCTCCAATTCAAGAAAGTCGTATCAAGATTTTAAAGAAAAAGAAGAGTATTCCTATTCTTGCAGTTAAAAATAGTGATGATATTGCAATTGAAAGCTTACGTAGTATCCGTACCGCGATTCACTTTGCATTAGCAAATGCAAAAAACAATATCATTATGATTGCTGGCCCTTCACCAGAAGTTGGTAAATCGTTTATTTCAACCAACCTTGCAACTATTTTTGCTCAAAGCGACAAGCGTGTATTACTCATTGATGCCGATATGCGCCGTGGTTATATGCATAAATACTTCGATGTAGATGTTAAGCCAGGTCTTTCTGAGTTATTGAGTGGACAAACTGATCTACAAAAAGTTTTGCATAAAACTCAAGTTGCTAACCTTGATGTGATTACTCGCGGTAAGAGTCCAACAAATCCTTCAGAGATTTTAAGCTCTAACCAATTTAAAGAACTACTTGAACAACTACAAAGTCAGTATGACCACATCATTATCGATACTCCACCAGTACTTGCAGTAACCGATGGTATTATTATTTCGCAATATACAGGCGTGAACTTAATTGTTGCGCGTTATGCTAAGTCGCAAATGAAAGAGCTTGAATTAACGCTTAATCGCTTTGAACAAGCAGGTGTTAAAGTCAACGGCTTTATCCTTAACGATATTCAACGTGCGAGCGCGGGTTATGGTTATGGCTATAACTATGCCTATGCTTATAAAGCACAAAAAGAAGATTAATCGTAAAGTGATAAAAAAACCGGATCAAATGATCCGGTTTTTTTATTTAAGATTTTTTTAAGTTTATTCCAACTAAAACTAACTAAAATATATAAAAAACCACTCGTTTTTTTTCTTAAACATTCTATGCTTAAGCATGCTAAGATCAAAAGCAGCCTTTTTAGACTCAAATGATTATTTTTGGAACCTTTTATGAGTAAAGCCTTACCCATTGCTGTCGCTGTAGTTTTAGGCGGTGCTGCACTTGTACCAGTTTATTATGCAAGCCAACATCCGACCACAGAAGTCGGAAGCAAAGCAAATAAAAATGCCTCTCCAATTGAAAAAATCAGTTATGTTCTTGGGTACGAAGTTGCTCAACAAACTCCACCTGAACTAGACACAAAATCATTTGTGAAAGGGATTCATGATGCTCGTAATAAGCAACCAAGTGCTTATACTCAAGAAGAGTTAAAAGCTGCTGTTGCTGCTTATGAAAAAGAGTTGCAGCAAAAAATGCAACAACAAGATAAATCACAGCAAGCTGCTGGAGCAGCGTCTGAATCTGCAGATGTTCAATTCCTTGCAGAAAATAAAACAAAAGCTGGTGTAAAAACTACAGCGTCTGGTTTGCAATACATCATTACTAAAGAAGGCACAGGTAAACAACCAACTGCGCAGTCTATGGTTAAAGTACATTACGAAGGCCGTTTAATTAACGGTCAAGTATTTGATAGTTCTTATAAGCGCGGTGAACCAGTTGAGTTTCCTCTCAATCAGGTTATTCCAGGCTGGACCGAAGGGCTTCAGCTCATGAAAGAAGGCGGCAAAGCGACATTCTTTATTCCATCTAATCTTGCTTATGGTCCTCAGGAACTCCCTGGTATTCCAGCAAACAGTACACTGATTTTTGATGTAGAACTCATTTCAGTGAAATAAAAACATTCAGGAGAGTAAAACAGTACTCTCCTTTTTTTGGAAAACGGCATGAAAAAAATTGGTTTAATTATTGCAACATCAACAATGAGTTTATCTGTTTTTGCTGCTGCACCTATTACAAATAAAAGCTCGGCGAAAGAACAGTTTAGCTATAGCTATGGCTATTTAATGGGCCGTAATAATACTGATGCTCTAACAGATCTAAATCTTGATATTTTTTATCAGGGTTTACAAGAAGGTGCTCAGAACAAAACCGCACGCTTAACTGATGAAGAAATGGCGAAAGCGATTAATGATTATAAAAAAACTTTAGAAGCTAAGCAACTTGTTGAATTTCAAAAAATAGGACAACAAAATGCTCAAGCAGGTGCTGCATTTCTTGCTGATAATGCAAAAAAATCGGGCGTAATCACGACTAAATCAGGCCTCCAATACCAAGTATTAAAAGAAGGTACAGGTAAAAAACCGAAAGCTGTATCACGTGTTAAAGTGAATTATGAAGGTCGTTTACTCGACGGAACTGTATTTGACAGCTCAATCGCACGTAATCATCCAGTTGAATTTCAGCTTAGCCAAGTGATTGCAGGCTGGACTGAAGGTCTACAAACCATGAAAGAAGGCGGTAAAACTCGTTTCTTTATCCCTGCAAATCTCGCTTACGGTGAAGTCGGTGCAGGTGACACGATTGGTCCGAATAGCACTTTAATTTTCGATATTGAATTGCTGCAAGTTTTGCCAAAATAAATGTATTAGTATAAAAAAAGCGATCATTTAAGATCGCTTTTTTTATTTTTAGTGTTTTAAATCTCTAGGTCGAAAACCCGTAAGGATTAAACCGATCAGGTAAGCAATTATCCCAACTACGCATAGCCCTACGACTTCGGCAACACGTAACCACTGTGAAAGCTCACCATTATACCAATTGAGCCCAAACCAAAGCGCTGCAATCATAGCAAGGTTTGCTAAACCATATTGAAGTCCCAATTTCTTCCAATGCGGACCAAATCGGAAAATATTACGCTTATGCAAATAGAAGTAGAGTAAACCGGCATTTACTAACGCTGAACCTGAAGATGCTAGTGCAAGTGCCATATGTTCTGCATGCCAATCAATAAGCTTAAAGAAGCCGATAAATACAACGTTTAAAATCGCATTAGCAGCAACTGACATTAAACCTACACGCACTGGTGTTTTTGTGTCTTGTTGTGCATAGAAACCGGGTGCAAATACTTTAATAAGCATGAAAGAAATTACACCAGCACTCATACATTGCAATGCTAGAGCTGTCATTTGTGTATCACGTAGATCAAACTCACCACGCTGGAATAATGCTTGAATAATCGGTGTTGAAAGCATAAATAAAGCAATACTTGCCGGCAACCCTACCAATACAATGACTTTTGCAGCCCAGTCGATCATACCGCGGAACTTTGCTTGATCCTGCTCTGCATGACGGGCAGAAAGTGAAGGCAAAATTACTGTGCCAATCGCAACCCCAATTAAACCTAAAGGTAGCTCAGTCATGCGTTCAGCACTATATAGCCAAGACACTGAACCATCTTGCATGAAAGATGCCCAAATCGTATTTAGCAATAGGTTAATCTGAGTCACCGATACACCAAATAATGCTGGAAGCATTAATTTTAAAATACGCTCTACACCCTCATGTTTAAAATCAACTTTAGGTGGAATCAGTAGGTTTTTACGCCACAATTCAGGAATTTGTATCGCTAACTGTAATACCCCAGCCGCAACAACTGACCAGCCTAATGCTTTGATTGGCTCAGCCATATACGGCGTAAGCCACCACGCTCCTGCGATCATCGCTACATTTAACAAAACTGGTGAAAAAGCTGGTGAGGCAAACGAACCATAACTATTTAAGATGCTGCTAGCAAAAGCCGTGAGCGACATAAACATTAGATATGGAATAGTCAAACGGAACATGCTGACGGCTAAATCGAACTTTTCTGGATCACTGTGGAAGCCCGGTGCGTACATATAGATGATTGCAGGTGCTAAAACCATAGCCACAAAAGTGAGTAAGGTCATAACTGTTAGCAAACAGCCAAATACCCGACTAATTAAAATCTGTACTTCAGCGTGTGCTCGACCCGTTTTATATTCAGTTAAGACTGGGATAAAGGCCTGAGAAAAGGCGCCTTCGGCAAATAGTCGTCGAAAGAAGTTGGGAATACGAAAAGCGACGACGAAGGTATCAAAATCTTTACCTGCACCAAACACGTTGAGCAATACGACGTCACGCACGAGCCCTAACACTCGTGACAACATCGTCATTGCACTGACAATAAAAGTCGATCGCCACAATGCCATCGCACTCACCTACAGCTATATTCGAAAGACGCTATTGTAATGAAACTAGAAAATCTTTTCGTTGTGAAATGATGAATGAACTCAAGTTTTTTTCTGTGCTAACAGTTGTCTAAAGTGTTGCCATTTAAAATAAGGCCCCGGATCGGTTTTTCGGCCTGGTGCAACATCCGAATGCCCTGCAATATGGTTTTTAATTTCAGGATAAGCCTGACGGATAGCGGTAACAACGTCAGTTAATACTTCATATTGTACATTTTCAAAAGGTAAATCATCGCTTCCTTCAAGCTCAATACCAATTGAATAATCATTGCATTCAACTTTGGCTAAGTAGCTTGAACGCCCTGCATGCCATGCTCTGTCGTTAAAGTTAACAAACTGTAGGACTTCACCTGTTCGTAAAATTAACAGGTGTGTAGAGACTTGCATACCTTCAATAGTCTGAAAATAAGGATGAACTGACCAATCTAACTTGTTTTGAAAAAACTGCTCAATATAGCCACCTCCAAATTGAGACGGCGGCAAACTAATATTATGAACCACAATCATTTGAATTTCGGTGCCAGTCGGACGCTGGTTAAAATTTGGAGAAGGGATTTGTCTCGCCCCTTTTAATTGTCCATCTATAACTTCATACGGTGTGATTTGCTTCATTGAGACGCCAATAAATTGCTTGCCAATTGTTTTAGTTTAAAACAGTTATGTGCTTTTCAAAGTAGTAAATGCGATTGTTTATCGCGATTAATCTCATAAAACAGCTTATTTTTCAGGTCGACGATGCTAATATATCGCAAGTTTTAGGGTCATCGACAAAATGGAAACCGTATGAGCATACCTCAGTCTTTGCTTGAACAATCAATTCAAATCAATATTCAACAAGCACTACAAGAAGATATTGGGGACGGTGACATTACCGCTATGCTCACACCTGAAGATGAGCAAGCCACGGCAACCATTATTAGCCGCGAAGATATGGTCTTAGCTGGACAACCGTGGGTTAATGCGCTCATCTCAGCTTATGACAATACTGTTCAGGTGACTTGGCTAAAACAAGAAGGTGAACGTGTTGCTGCAAACGAAGCCTTTTTAAAGCTTGCTGGTTCTGCACGTAGCTTACTGACTGTAGAGCGCCCTGCTTTAAACTTTATTCAAACTTTGTCTGCTGTTGCAACAAAAACTGCTGAATATGTTCAACATCTTGAAGGTTTAAATACAAAACTTCTCGATACACGTAAAACTCTACCAGGCTTACGTATTGCACAAAAATATGCGGTTGCTATCGGGGGCGGACAAAACCATCGTCTTGGCTTATTTGATGCGTTCTTAATTAAAGAAAACCATATTATGGCAGCGGGTGGTATTGCTCAAGCAATTGCCAAAGCACATCAAATCGCACCGGGCAAACCTGTTGAAGTCGAAGTTGAAACTTGGGATGAACTAAATCAAGCGCTTGAAGCTGGTGCTGACATTGTCATGCTCGATAACTTCAGTCAACAGCAAATGATTGATGCCGTAAAACATGTGGCGGGCCGCTGTAAACTCGAAGCCTCTGGCAATATCACTATTGAAAACTTGCGTGAAGTTGCCACCACTGGCGTTGACTATATTTCTATGGGTGTCCTAACTAAAGACGTTAGAGCTGTTGATTTATCTATGCGTTTTAATGCTTAGATAAAATCTGCGTCATTATTGGTATTTTTTTGCGACTTGGTCATGTCTGCCGCTTGTGTTTTTTGCCACGCTGACTGAGTCGCTTGTGCCCCACTATCACGTGGATCGGCAGCCATTAGAACAAATGTCACTACTGCTAATAATACAATAAAACCTTGTAGCATAAATTTTCCCCATTACTTTAAAAAATTCAGGGTTTCAAGGTAAAAGATAAATATGACCAGGCTTAGGAGATTCTGTTACAAAAGGTAAGTCTTTATTTTTATTATTCATCTATACGACAGCATATTCCCACATAATATTTTATATCAACAGCATAACTCCCTTTATTTACTATCGTGACATGGATATCTCTTTTCCTACGCGACAGAGTCTTATCGCTTAGAATTTTTTACCAACAGCTCATTCTGTTACTTTGGTTTTGCCCAAAGTAACCAAAGGCATTGTCATCTGCAAAACCTGCCCACTTTCATCCTCTATCCTATTTTGTTGCAAAAATAAGATCCTTATAGATTATAGACAGGTTGCAGATGACTTTTAGCACCAATTAATGAGGAATAAATTTCAATACCTTCATTAACAGAAATAACTTACCAACCTAAGACTCTAGATAACCCATATATGGATCAGAAATTGAATCTTCTTGAGTTTCTATACGGCCTGCGAAACGACGACTGAAAGTAGTATCATCAGCTAAAGTCACAGTGAAGTCATACCAGCCACCAAATTCAGACATATCCCAAACTAATTCTTTTTCAGAACTATTGGTTTCAATCGTCCATGTCTTGTTTGGAAGATAAGCATTTGCTTTGACGTTTAGCTTGACTGACTTATTACCATCATGACGCACTTTTAAATACAAATTCGCATCACACTCTTCCACACACACTCTAATTTCCGGTAATACTTGAGTCTGGTTAGCTTGACTCAAATCGCCTTTAAACGCGCGATGGAAACCATTTGGTCCAAGCACCCACAAATCGTACTGCCCATTTGTAGCATTCCATACATCATCGAGCTGTTTACCCGCCTCAACCATATAACGACGTGGAATTGCCGTAAGATCTAATCGGTTATAGACATGAAAAACGGCTGCCTGTTTACCCGTATTAGAGAACATCAGCTTAACCGTTTTTTGAGTGACATCGACTTTGGCACTGGTGTGCAAAATATATGGCAAAGCACGTGATGGTCTAATTCCCATTTCCTGCTGAGGAAATTGCTGCTGGCTCGGAACAGGAACTTGTGGCAATAAAGCTTGAGCAACACGAATCGCATCGGCTTCGGCTTTGGTTTTCTTCCCATCTAGTTCAGCAACAGGCAGAAGGTTCGGTGTTTTAAAATTAAATGCAGTCGTTAAATCACCACATACAGCACGGCGGTATGGGCTAATGTTAGGCTCTTGCACACCAAAGCGTTTTTCCAAGAACTGTAAAATAGAGGTATGGTCAAAGACTTGAGAATTTACCCATCCTCCACGGCTCCACGGCGAAATCACATACATGGGAACGCGTACGCCTGGTCCATACACTCGACCATCTGGCTGAGGTTGAGATTTTGAAGTCGCTACTGCTGGATGGTTAAAGTACTCATAAGACACTTGCTGATCGTTTAAAGTCGTTTTTCCATATACAACACCATTTACATCTTTAGACGGTGCACTTGGTGAAGGGACATGGTCAAAGAAACCGTCATTTTCATCGAAGTTCACCAATAAAACGGTTTGGCTCCACAGCTCAGGGTTTTCAGTTAATGCATTTAATACTTCCTGAATATACCAAGCACCTTGTACAGGACTAGATGGCCCCGGATGTTCACTGTAAGTTGCAGGAGCGACCAACCAACTCACCTGCGGTAATTTACCTTGTGCGATATCAGCTTTAAAAGTTCCTAAAAAACCACCGTCCGGCATGGTATTGGCAATACCTTTGTAAAGTGGTTGAGTCGCATCAATCTTTTCATCGTATGCTGGACACGTTAGCGTGTCGTTACTGACAGGTTGACCAGATTGCTCATTTGCACGGCGATACTGTTTGAAACCAGCTAACGGGTTATCGGTAAAGTTATCTGGCATATTTTGATAGACTTTCCATGTTACGCCAGCCTGCTGTAAGCGCTCAGGATACGTTGTCCACTCATAACCTTCTGTTGATGCCCCAATCCCATCAAATTCATTTACAACACTCGCAACACCTGCACCTGTAGGACCATTAGTTCCAGTCCAAATAAACTTACGGTTTGGGTTGGTGCCAGCATGCATAGCACAGTGGTAAGCATCACAAATGGTAAAAGCATTCGCTAAAGCAAACTGATATTCGACTTCTTGTTTTTTATAGTAGCCCATCGACTGTGGTTTTTTATAAGCGACCCAATCACCCATACGGCCATTGTCCCAAGCTGCTTGGCCATCAGACCATGAGTGAGGTGTACCTGAAACACGCTGAGCATTTCCTAAACGACTATCTAAATGGTAAGGCAATACCTTCTTTTTATTCGCATCATATTGTTCCCAAACCTTTCGGCTTTCCGTCATTGGAATCGTAAAACGATCACCAAAACCACGTACACCTTTTAATGTTCCGAAATAATTATCGAAAGAACGGTTTTCCTGAGTCAAAATCACGATGTGTTTAACATCTTGAATAGTTCCACTTTCAACTTTGGCATCAATAGCTAAGGCTTTTTGAATACTCAGCGGGAAACTCGCTAAAGCAGCTGTCCCAAACATGGTTTTTGTAGAGTTTAAAAGAAATTCGCGACGGTTCATTAGTTCTATCCTGAGTTCTTATTATGGTGCACAGTGCATTTTGCAATTAGTGGTGGGCGGTGTTGTTGGCGATGAATTATCTGAGTCATTATCATCGTTACAAGCACTGAGCATGAGTGCTAAAGAAGTAATTAATAAAAGTGAAAGTTTTCGCATTGGTTTTTCCCAAACGGTTTAAATGCGAACTACTAATAAAGTGTTAAAGTGACAGGCAAGTGATGTTTTTATGTCGATTTGATGAAGGCATAAAAAAACGCATCCGAAGATGCGTTTTTTTAGAAAGCGTAAAATTACCAGCCTAAAGCTTCTTGTTGCTTTTTAATGAGCTCGGCAATCCCTTTTTCAGCCATCTCTAACATGGCATTGCTTTGAGCACGGGTAAACGGTTTGTCTTCGGCAGTACCTTGAATTTCAATAAACTCGCCAGCTTGTGTCATTACTACATTTAAGTCAGTTTGACAGTTCGAGTCTTCTTCATAGCAAAGATCAAGCAACACTTCGTCTTGATACATACCGACAGAAATCGCAGCAACTAACCCTTTAAGCGGATCATGCTTAATTTTCTTTTGAGACAATAAAACATTCATCGCATCAACCAATGCTACAGCAGCACCAGTGATTGAAGCAGTACGCGTACCACCATCAGCCTGAATCACGTCACAGTCGATGGTAATCGTGTTTTCACCAAGCTTTTTCAAATCAACCATCGCACGTAAGCTACGGCCAATCAAACGTTGGATTTCTTGAGTACGACCAGTTTGTTTACCACGAGCCGCTTCACGGTCACAACGTGAATGTGTTGAACGCGGTAGCATGCCATATTCTGCCGTTACCCAGCCTTGGCCTTGGCCTTTTAAAAAGCGTGGCACTGAGTTATCAATGCTTGCAGTACAAAGGACTTTGGTGTGACCAAATTCGACCAGCACAGAACCTTCAGCATAACGGGTGTAGTTTCGTGTAATTTTCACTTCACGTAATTGGTCTAATGCACGTTGGTCAATACGCATAATCCTTCCTAACTTCTCTTAAATACAAACTTGGGCATAGTATAGCAAAGGATTTTGACAGGTTGAGTTTATTCCCTACTTTCAAATGTAAGTCTGCAAGTTTCATAACTCAAAAATAAAAATAGCCCCTAAAAAGGAGCTATTTTGAATTAACTGAGATTATGCAAATTTAAATTTTGCTTTTAACTTTTCTAATGTCTGCATCACTTTTCCAGTGGTATGGTTTGGCAGTGAACATTTCGCTAAACGTACCCATACACTCCAGAACTGGCGCATAAAGTTCGCTTCATTGTAATTAATGCCATATTCTACGCAAAGTACCTTAATTTTCGGGGCTACATCTTTATAGCGGTTAGCTGGCATATCTGGAAATAAATGGTGTTCAATTTGATGGCTTAAGTTACCACTCATAAAATGCAGCCATTCTGTACCACTAAAATTACTTGAACCACGAATCTGGCGTAAGTACCACTCTGCCTTAGTTTCAGTATCTGTATTATCAGGCTCAAACGTTTCTGCATCTTCAGTAAAGTGACCATTAAAAATCACCGCAGATGACCACAAATTACGAATAATATTCGCAACTACATTTCCTGCAAAAACCGGTAAAAACATAGGGCCAGAGATCACAGGGAAAAACACATAGTCTTTTAAAACTTGGCGTGTGGCTTTTTTACGGACTTTAGCCGAATCTTTCCACACCTGTTTCCAGCTCTTGGTTTTATAAACTAATGCATCTTCAAGATGTAAGTTTTGTACACCTACATACCACTCAAAGAAAAACATTAACTGTAGACCGAGGGGAATATTAAACAGATGGCGGGGTTCCCACTTCTGTTGATCACTTACTCGCAAAATGCCATAACCGACATCATGGTCTTTACCGACAATATTGGTATAGGTGTGGTGCACATAGTTATGTGTTTCACGCCAGTCATCACCAGAGGCAATGGTATCCCAATCGTAAGTATTACCGTTCAGGCTTGGTTCATTTAACCAGTCAAACTGACCGTGCATGACGTTATGACCAAGTTCCATATTTTCTACAATTTTAGAAATACCTAATAAGCCTGTGCCTAGTAGCCAGACTGGCGGAATCCAACCACCAAACATCAACATGCCACGTGAAGCGATTTCGGTGTAGCGAACAAAATTACGCACTTTGTAGATATATTTCGCGTCTTGTTCACCAAGGCTTTGCATCACGTCTTGACGAATCTGCTCAACACGGCGGCCAAACTCTTCAGTCTGTTCAGGTGTTAAATGAGCAGATTTAGAAACAGTAGAAAATTCTAATGCCATATTCATAGGGTTAATCCTCTTTAATTCTTTTTATAGATCAATTGTGACTGGGCTTAATGCCTGGCTCACGCATAGTTTAATTGGGCGGTTCGGTTGATCTTCAATTTCACCAGTTAATAGGTTTTGAGTAACTCCGCTTACCTTGGTACAGCTGCATTTATTGCAGACACCCATACGGCAACCATGTTGTGGGCGTAAACCAGCTTGCTCTGCACTGCTCAGTAAATTTGTTTCAGCTAAAAACTCGTGTTGAGCACGGCGGAAAATAACAGGCTGTGCTATATGTGTACCAGTCACTTGAAGTGGCTGAAAATACTCTTGATGAAGCTGCGACTGAGCACCTTTTTGTGCATAAATTTCATTGGCTTGCTGCATCATGCCATGATGACCACAAACATAAGTTGCTGTCTGCTCAAAGTCAGGAACAAGCTTTTGTAGTAGGCTTTCAGTTAAATGCTGCTTTTGCTCGGTAGTATTAAAAAAATGATATTGAAGCTGCGGGTGCTGTTCTGCCAAAGCTTTTAATTCAGTATGAAAAATTTCCGCACGATTAAAATAAATGACATGAATTTGTTCAAGTTGCTGTTTTAAAGCTTGCTGCAAGAGTGAATAAATTGCAGTTATACCGCTTCCTGACGCAATCAAAATCGCAGGATGCTGACCTTGGTGCAAAATAAAATCACCTTGTGGTTGTGAAATCTCAACACACTCTCCGACATGTAATAGTTGAGCTGCACGAGACACCAAACCTTGTACTTTAATACCTAAAGCGATTTCACCCTGAGTAGTCACTTCAATAATTGAATAACTACGTTGTTGGTAAACGCCATCGATAAGCAAAGTCAGCAAAATACTTTGACCCGCTCGAACCTGATCGAAATTAAAATTACGATTTGGTTTAAGTCTAATGAGCACCATATCGGTATGTAGTGGCTGAACTGCAGTAACTTCTGCAAGTACTCTTTTCCACGCCCAAGTCACGTTAATTTTCTGCAAGACAAAATCAACGAAATCTTCTCGAACCCAATGTGGCTGATAACTAAGTGTTGCGTTCATACGTTCCTCTTTTGTATCTGGCTATTTATTTGAGTGAACACATGTTCGTATAGTGAACATATGTACACTATATTTATAACTGTTCACTCAGTCAATACTTGTTCACTATTTTTTTTATGAAAGTTTGCTCTTTTTTGTTAGACTTTGGCTCACGGTTTAAATAGGTTCTTTTAATGTCGATACGGGATGAACGAAAACAGCAAAGTCGTCAGGCACTTCTCGATGCAGCCTTGCATCTAAGCACGTCTGGGCGTTCGTTCAGTAGTATCAGTTTGCGTGAAGTTGCACGTGAAGTAGGTTTAGTACCGACAGCGTTCTACCGTCATTTTCAGGACATGGATGAGCTCGGCAAGGAACTGGTTGACCAAGTTGCCCTACATTTAAAAAGCGTTTTACATCAATTAGGTCAAAGTTATTTACAACATAAATCTGCTAAAACCCAAACCAGTATTGAGCTATTTGTGCAGGCGGTGAATCATAGCCCTAAGCAATGGCAATTTATGATTGCTGAACGTTGGGGCGGCTCAGAAACGGTTCGTGCAGCAATTGCCAGAGAAATTGAATTTCTGATTGAAGATCTCACAACTGATCTTACTAAACTCGAAAATTTTAAACATATTCAAAATCCTCAAGACCTAAATGTCTTATCTACCATTTTGACTAATATGTCATTTACATGGGCAATGACGTGGCTCAACCTATCGAAACAATATCAAGGTGAACAGCTCAAGCTGCAACAAACTGCCTTTATTGAAAATGCTTCTACACAAGTTCGCTTACTCTTTAGAGGGATTGCAAACTGGGAACGATAGAAGCGGCAAATGACAAAAAACAGGTTATGTGGTAATACGTAAAGAGAGAAAGAAAAAGGCTAAAAATTTCGAGAAAAGTCTTTTTCTTTTTTACAGGAAGTAAACTATTAGTTAGGCCAAACTGGTGTGGGAATACCTATGAATCTTGATCGTCATACACAGTTTTTGATGCGTAAAGAAAAAATTCTGAGCGTGGCAGAAAAATTGTTATTAGAAAACAATCAGGAAATTACTCTAGATGAGTTAGTGGCCGAGCTAGATATTGCTAAAGGCACACTTTATAAGCATTTTAGAAGTAAAAATGAGCTTCTACTTGAGCTCATTATTCAAAATGAAAAGCAAATTTTAGAAATTTCTAAAAAATATAATACAGATTTCAAAGAATATGCTCCTCATTACATGCTTCATCATTTACTTGCACCAGGTAAAACGATTCTATTGCATCAACTTGAAGAAAATCTGACGATGACAGAGTCTAAGTTGAAGCATCTTTTCGAAGAGCTGTATGAAATTCGACAGCAGCGTATTTTGGCAATTAAAGATATTACCGAAAAGTATTTAAAATCATTAAATTATGACATGTCGATTCGTGATTATTTGTCTTATATCTGGTCACTGACTTATGGTGCATCACTACTTTTAAATTCTACTTATTATCAGCGTTCGATTGGTTCTCGCCAAAAATTAATTAATTTATATATTAATCAAGCATTATCACTGCCGACTCAAACCGCTAATTTTGACGTTTTAAATTTTCAAATTGAAGATGAAAACCAGAAAAATTAATTGAATTATTTCGTGATAATTAACGATAAATTAAATATAAAAATGGGCTTCGTATGAAGCCCATTTTTGAAGTAAAGCCTAAACAACTTATTTTGCTTTACGTTCTTTCTCAATTAAATAATTAAGAACTTGAGTAACTTTACCATCTTCACCCTGCACAACATATTTACCATTCACGACCACTGCAGGTACGCCTGTTAATTGGTATTGTTGAGCAAGTTTATTTGACTCAGCAACTTTTGCCGTCACAGCAAACGAGTTATAAGTACTATTAAATTTCTGCTCAGGTACGCCATAACGAGTAAAGAATTTCGCAGCAGAAGCCTGATCAAAAATTTGTTGACCGTTCACCTGAATCGCATGGAATAGTGGTAAATGCGTGCGTTTACGTACACCTAATGCCTCAGATGTATAGTACGTACGTGCCCCTTGTTCCCACATTTTATTCATTGCAGCAGGTGTACGTACAAAACGTACATCTTTAGGAATCTGTTTTAACCACGTTTGCATATGCGGTTCAAGTTTAAAACAGTGTGGGCATCCATACCAAAAGAACTCTCGAACTTCGATTTTCCCCGGGACTTCCACTTTGCCTGGATTGGCAATCACGGTGTAGTCTTTACCAGCAACAAAATCTGCTGCCATTGCACCACCCGATACGGCCATAATTGCTGCACTCAAACCACCCAAAACCAATTTTTTCATTGCTACAGCTTTTCCTCTAAGTTGTTATGCATTAGCTTATGCCCTAAATATAAAACAAATATGCTAAATTCGTTTTGCTTCTGTGAAGTTTTTTATTGGGTTTATCGCTTTTTTCCCAATAATCGCTACACTAACGGCGAACTACATCCAAAAAGATAACTCAAGTTTAGAGGTAGCACCATGTCGCAATTGAATGTTGATTTACAAGAAATCGCAAAGTTTGAAGCACTTGCTGCCAAATGGTGGGATCAACATTCTGAATTTCGCCCACTTCACCAGATCAATCCACTACGTCTTAACTGGATTGATGAACGTGCAGGCGGTCTCGCTGGTAAAAAAGTACTTGATGTCGGCTGTGGTGGCGGCATCTTGGCCGAAAGTATGGCACGTCGTGGTGCAGATGTATTAGGCATTGATATGGGTGAAGCACCTCTAGCTGTCGGCCGTTTACATGCTCAGCAAGAAAATGTTCAAAATATTGAATATCGTCAAATTCCTGTAGAAGAATTAGCACAAGAACAAGCAGGTCAATATGACGTGGTGACTTGTATGGAAATGATGGAACACGTTCCAGATCCAGCATCTATTGTAAAAGCTTGTCAGGCTCTGGTTAAACCGGGCGGCCATGTGTTCTTCTCTACCATTAACCGTAACCCAAAATCTTATTTATTTGCCATTATTGGTGCAGAGTACGTCCTACGCATGTTGCCAAAAGGTACGCATGATTATCATAAATTTATTCGACCATCTGAAATGGCACATGATATTCGTAATGCAGGTCTTACCTTAAAAGAAATGACTGGACTACATTACAACCCACTGACCAAGCATTACTGGTTAGCGCCAAATGTTGACGTTAACTATATGGTTCATACGATTAATACAGGTGCATGATGAAAGCTGTTTTATTTGATTTAGACGGTACGCTTATCGATACAGCTGCAGATTTCATTCGTATTATTCAGCAAATGTGCCGTGATGCAAGACGCCCTGTTGTAGAAGCCGATCTTATTCGCACTCAGGTGTCTGAAGGTGCACGTGCGATGGTGAAATTGGTCTATCCAGAGCTAGATGTGGCCAACCCAATATTCTTGGCACATCGTCAAAACTTTTTAGATCTGTACGGCAATAATATTGTGGTCGATACAGATCTGTTTGAAGGCATGTATCCACTCTTAGAAGAGTTAGAAGCTGCACAAATCCCATGGGGTATTGTGACCAACAAACCACGCGGATTAAGTGAATCTCTTTTAGAAAAGTTAAATCTAACAGAACGCTGTGCGGTTCTGGTATGCCCTGAAGATGTCAGTAAAACCAAACCAGATCCTGAACCAATGTATTTGGCTGCTAAACAGTTAAATATCCCAGCAGATCAAATTATTTATGTGGGCGACCACCCACGTGATATTGATGCTGGTCGCAATGCCGATATGTATACCATATTGGCAGCTTATGGCTATTTACCTATCGAACACCGTGATGATTTAGCATCATGGCAGGCCGATTCGATTGTAAATACAGTGACAGAATTACACGATATGTTACGTCAAAAGCTTCCTGCTCTACAGGAAAATCAGCGTATGATAAGTTAACATCAGAGTTTTATAGACTTTTTTAACGGCTATTCGTTTTATCAATATAAAAAGAAGGAGGTTTACCAATGAAATATTCAGAATACCAACCTCGTCCGGATCTACTCAAAGATCGAATTATTTTAATTACCGGTGCTGGTGATGGAATTGGGCGAGCTGCGGCTCTAAGTTATGCCCTACATGGTGCAACCGTTGTCCTACATGGTAGAACCTTAAATAAACTTGAAGTGATTTATGATGAAATTGAAAGTCTCGGTGCACCGCAACCCGCGATTTTACCGCTACAGCTTTCAAGTGCCTCTGACCGTGATTATGATTTTTTAGTCGATACGCTCGAAAAGCAGTTTGGGCATCTAGACGGTATTTTGCATAATGCGGGTATTTTGGGTGAACGTGTAGAACTAGCACATTACCCAACAGAAGTATGGGATGACGTAATGGCAGTTAACTTACGTGCTCCTTTTGCCCTCACTCAAGCTCTATTACCACTTTTGCAAAAGTCAGAAAATGCCTCTGTTGTATTTACCAGCTCGGGTGTAGGCCGTGAAGCACGTGCTTTGTGGGGCGCATATTCTGTCTCAAAAATTGCAATTGAAGCAGTGAGTAAAATTTTTGCAGCGGAGAATACTTATCCAAATATCCGCTTTAATTGCATTAACCCAGGCGCAACACGTACTGCAATGCGTGCGAAAGCCTACCCACAAGAAGATCCGAAGACATTACCTACACCTGAGTCAATCTTGCCTGCTTACCTCTATTTAATGGGTGAAGACAGCTTGGCACTCAATGGTCAAAGTATTGATGCGCAGGATTAAAAAGTTAAAGATGAAAAAGCTAAATTAAATTACGGCCAATCATCAAATCTGGCTTGCCTATACCTGAAAAGATATACAAGCCTTTTTTATTATTGATAAAAACCCTTGATCTATCCGTAATTTTAATTGAACCATTAAATGATCTTCACAGTTTCTCTGCATTTTGCGCGTAGAGTATTCAACATGAGAGACATCAGATGTAAACGAGGATGCATCATGAAAAAGTTGTTCACCATCTTAGCCCTTTGCATAACCGTACTAACCACAAGTATGGCGAGCTTTGCTGATCCTCCTTTTGACCGAGGCCATGGCCCCAAAGGTCCTAAAGGTGGAGGTCCACGTGGTGAGTGGAATGATCGTGGGCCAGGATTTGGACGTGATCATGATGATGATCGTATCCGTGACGAACGCCGTATGCGCGAAGAGCGTGGCTTTGAGCGCTTAAAACAACATCGCTGGCAGCCTGGCTATGTTATGCCACAGCACTATCGTGGTAATGGCTATAAAGTCGACTATAAAGACAGTAACTTGCCAAAACCAGGCCGTAATCAGCAATGGTACAAAATCAACAATGACTATATTTTAGTCGACACAGATTCTAATAGCATTGTGAGTATTCGTGGTTTTTAAGGCGATAGACCCTCGCTATCGCTGAATAAAAAGGATAAAGCCTCTGGGTTTTATCCTTTTTTATTTTTTATATTCTTAAATGATGTATTTTCTTAATTTCTTCTTATTTCATAGAGAGTTTTCACATTTATTCTTCTTGGCCTCCACGATTTATCTGCAATTGTTCACTAATCTTTAATTATTGAAATTTAACTCATCATTCGAGGTTTACAATGAAAAAATTAACAACAGCGATTGTTCTTTCTCTTAGTGGTTTAGTTGCAACAACAGCCATGGCAGCACCAAACGATCATAATCATCATGGCAATTACCAAAACCATGAAGTAAAAACAGTTAAAGTGATTAAAAAAGATGATCATCACAATGCATGGCGAGTAGGTCAGGTTGTACCGCATGAGTATCGACATTCACGTTACGTGATCGACTATCGTCAACATCAAAAATTGACTAAACCAGGTCGTTACCAAAAATGGTATAAAGTGAATGGAAATTATGTACTGGTGAATGAACAAAGTCATAAAATCATTAGAGTGGTTTACTAATTTAAAACTTTTTAAGCACCCAAATTTCAATTTGGGTGTTTTTTTATCGAAAACATGCGGCTTTAATCTTTTTTGTTTAGAATCATCTTTATATCTTTTTGCTGTTGATTCGAGATCGGTATGTCAAGTAAGCCTGTAAGTAAGTCGCATAATAACACCCAGCATTATGTACACTGGTTTCGACACTCAGCGCCCTACATTAATGCTCACCGCGATAAAACTTTTGTATTGATGTTTGGTGGTGAAGCAGTCCGTCATCCTAATTTCGAACATATCATTCACGACATTGCTTTATTGCACTCTCTTGGTATTCGCTTAATTCTCGTGTACGGTGCGCGTCCGCAAATTAATCAAAATCTTAAAGAAAAAGGAATCGAAACTCCTTTTTATGACAACAGCCGTATTACCACACGCGAATCTTTAAGCTGTGTCATGAGTGCTGTAGGTTCTATCCGCCTAGAAATCGAAGCATTGCTTTCTATGGGCTTAGCAAACTCGCCAATGTACGGCGCTCGCATAGATGTGGTGTCAGGTAATTTTGTGACTGCTAAACCTTATGGCATTCGTGATGGCATAGATTTCCAGCTTACAGGTGAAGTTCGTTCTATCGATACAGATGCGATTGATCGACACCTCGATAATCATAATATTGTACTGCTAGGGCCAACAGGTTACTCCACTACAGGTGAGGTGTTTAACTTGCGAGCAGAAGAAGTTGCGACCAAAACTGCAACTTATTTAAAAGCAGATAAACTCATTTTTCTAGGTGAGCAACAAGGATTGCTGAATGAAGATGAGCAAATATTACGTGAATTAAGCCCACATCAACTGGACTACTATATTCAACAATACCAAACCATTAGCCCAACACTCACTTTGCATTTGCAACAGGCAAAAAAAGCATCTTTATCAGGCGTACACCGCGTTCATCTTATCTCTTATGCCTATGATGGCGCCCTTCTCGAAGAGTTATTTACTCGAGATGGTATCGGTACCATGATTACCGATGCACATTATGAAGAAGTTCGCATGGCCAACATTCAAGATGTGGGCGGTTTAATGAATTTATTACGTCCATTAGAAGAAGAAGGTATATTAGTTTATCGTTCGCGTGAACGTTTAGAGCAAGAGATTAGCCAGTTCGCTGTTATTGAGCGCGATGGTACGATTCTAGCGTGTGCTGCACTTTATCCAATTCCAACAGAATTTAATGAAACACGTTCAGCAGAAATTGCCTGCGTCGCAGTACACCCAAGTTATCGTAAATCGAACCGTGGTAGCCAGATTTTGCAATTCCTTGAAGAAAAGGCAAAAGAACAAGGTATCCGTCAATTATTTGTTTTAACCACCCGTACCGCCCACTGGTTCTTAGAGCACGGTTTCCATCAGGTGAGTGTTGATGACTTACCAAATGCTCGTCAGGCACTCTATAACTATCAAAGAAATTCTTTAGTCTTTAAGAAACTGCTTCCTTAGCCTTTGCTAATTTTAAGATATTCTTATTTCAGATAAGCTTAGTTCAAAAAGTACAACCGTAAACACGATTAATTTATGGTTGTACTTTTTTTTAAATCTAAATTTTTTAAGGTTTTAATATTTTTTATTTTATTTACATCAACTTAATCAAAATTCATTAAATATATTTCTATTAGATAAATCTTTTTTTCGCATAAGTTTATAGCCTATTGTGTTTAGCTTTTTTTTGCATAAATAAAGACCGAATACTTATTTTTTCTGAAATAAAAATCCATTTAGGGTATCTGCTCATCCAATTATTTTTTTCTTTTTCTCTTTCGGGGAGCACGAAATCTCATGGCACTTTTCAACACCACTTCATGGGCAAAATATTCAGTCATCGCGGCCAGCCTTGCAGGAGTGATGATGTTAAGTGGTTGTGCCAAAAAAGAGGAACAAGCCACCACAACCTTAAATATCGGCTATCAAAAATATGGGATTCTTCCTATTTTAAAGGCTCGTGGTGACTTAGAAAAAGCATTAAAAGAACAAGGCGTGCAAGTGAAATGGGTTGAGTTCCCTGCTGGCCCTCAATTGCTTGAAGGTTTAAACGTAGGAAGTGTTTCACTCGGTGAAGCAGGTGAAGCGCCACCGATCTTTGCTCAGGCTGCCAATCCAAATTTAGTCTATGTCGCAAACCAACCTGCTGCGCCAAAAGCTGAAGCACTATTGGTACAAAAAGACTCTCCAATCCAATCTATTAAAGATTTAAAGGGCAAACGTGTTGCTCTTAATAAAGGCTCGAATGTTCATTACCTATTGTTAAAAGTTTTAGAAGCCAACAACTTAAGCTTAAGTGATATTCAACCAGTTTATTTACCGCCATCAGACGCTCGTGCTGCCTTTGAAAAAGGTGCTGTAGATGCATGGGTGATTTGGGACCCGTTCTTTGCAGCGGCTGAACATCAAATTCAGGCGCGAGTTTTAGCAACAGGCGAAAACTTGGTGAGTAATCATCAGTTCTATTTAGCTGACCGTAAATTTGCAGAAAATAATCCGAAAGTACTCAACACTGTTGTACAGACTCTTAATCAGACCACTGAGTGGGTAAGTTCACATCAGGATGAAGCTGCCAAGTTACTCGAAAAACCTACCGCACTTGAGTTTGATGTACTCAAAACTTCAATTTCACGTATGGGTTTTGGAGTTCAGCCAATCTCTGACAAGGTGGCACAAGAACAACAACAAGTAGCTGATGCTTTTTATGCACAAAAGCTCATTCCAAACAAACTCACCATTCAAGATGCCATTTTAAAACTGAAATAAACCCAGCTTGGGCACGGCTTAAATAATCATATAAATGCTGTGCCTGACCTCAAGGGGAACAAGGATATCAATATGCAACATCAGTCATTATTTATTAAGAGTCAGTGGACACAATTGGTTAAGCGCATCAGTGCAATTACTTTATTAGGCTTAACAATCGCAGCACCAGCTTGGGCAATTGACCCAACTGTGAAAGAACTTCGTATTGGTTTTCAAAAAAGCTCGATTAACTTTGCAATTGCCAAACAGCAAAAGCTATTTGAGCAAGAATTCCCAAATGCCAAAGTTACTTGGAACGAGTTCCCTGCTGGTCCACAAATTTTAGAAGCTTTAGCTGTCGGTTCACTTGATGTAGGCGTTACTGGAGATACACCTCCTGTCTATGCTCAAGCGGCTGGCAAGCCTTTATATTATATTGCTTATGAAGCGGCTAAGCCCTTGGCATCGGCAATTCTAGTTCCAAAAAACTCGCAACTCAAACAGCTTAAAGACCTTAAAGGCAAACGTATTGCACTGCAAAAAGGTTCGAGTTCACATTACTTACTGGTACAAGCCGTACGTAAAGCAGGCCTAAACTGGAGCGATATTACGCCAATCTGGCTTACCCCTGCCGATGCTCGCGCAGCATTTCAAAAAGGTGCCGTTGATGCATGGGCAATTTGGGATCCTTACTTCGCTTCAGCACAACTAGAAGACCAAGCTCGTGTTCTTGCATCGGGTAAAGGCTTAAGCCCGAACTATACATTTTATTTAGCAGCTCCAAATTTTGTTAAACAACATCCGAAAGCTGTTTCAGGGCTCATCAAACAAATCAATCAAGCCGATAAATGGGTTCAAAGCCATCAAGCAGAAACGGCAGGTGCGATTGGTCAAAGTACAGGTCTTAAACCTGCAACCAGTGATTTATTTATTAAACGCCGTCCGCGCCCTTCATCAGCCGCTCCTCTTAACAGCAAAGTGATTGCTGAGCAACAGCAACTCGCAGACATCTTTACTCAACAAGGCATCATCCCTAAACCAATCAGCATTAAACAAGCTGTTTGGGGCGCCAAGTAATTTCAATAGATATATAGGTAATGCACATGAAAATTTTCTGGTTTATTCCTACCCACGGTGATAGTCGCTATTTAGGTACAAGTAAAGGCGCTCGTCAGGTTGACCATGCCTATATGAAGCAAATTGCTGTGGCAGTAGATAATTTAGGTTACGAAGGTGTACTTATTCCAACAGGTCGTTCATGTGAAGATCCTTGGATTACGGCGGCTAGCCTAATTGATGCAACTCAACACCTTAAATTTTTAGTTGCATTACGACCAGGGGTAACCACACCAGCTTTAGCTGCTCGTATGGCTGCAACGTTTGACCGTTTGTCGAATGGTCGTGTATTACTCAACTTAGTGACTGGTGGTGATGAGGCTGAATTACGCGGTGATGGTTTATATGAAGATCACTCAACGCGTTATCAAACTGCCAATGAATACGTAAAAATCTGGCGTGAGATTTTGACACGCTCACATACAGGTGAAGCTTTTACATTCCACGGTGAACGTTTACAAGTGGATGATGCAAAACTACTTTACCCACCTGTTCAAAAGCCTTACCCACCACTTTGGTTCGGTGGCTCTTCAGACGTCGCTGTCGATTTGGCTGCTGAGCAAGTCGATACTTACCTTACGTGGGGTGAACCACCTGAAGCCGTAAAACAAAAGATCGAACATGTTCGTGCCAAAGCTGAGGCTAAAGGCCGTAAATTAACTTATGGTATTCGCTTGCATGTGATTGTTCGTGAAACCAACGAACAAGCTTGGGCAGCAGCGAACGAGCTTATCCAATATCTTGATGATGCGACTATTGCTGCCGCACAGAAAAAATTTGCACAAATGGACTCTGTAGGCCAACAACGTATGGCGGCTCTCCACGGTGGTAATCGAGACAAACTAGAAGTATCTCCAAACCTTTGGGCTGGTATTGGTTTAGTTCGTGGTGGTGCAGGTACAGCACTTGTAGGCGATCCTGAAACAGTTGCTGCTCGTATTCAGGAATATGCTGATTTAGGTATTGATACTTTCATTTTCTCAGGCTATCCACACCTTGAAGAATCAATTCGTTTTGCAGAGTTAGTATTCCCGTTATTACCAATTGAAACTCGCGCTAAACTTGCTCAGCCAAATTTAACCGGTCCATTCGGTGAAATTATTGCCAACAATTATGTTCCAGACGAGAAGAAGCAAAATAGTTCCGTCAAGGAGCCTGCATGAGCAAAGCTGAAAGTGTTGTTTCACGTGGAACAAAACAAATCGGGCAGCGTTTGCTGCCTTGGATTTTCCCTATTCTTCTATTGGTTGTTTGGCAAATTGCCTCAAGTTCGGGTCTTTTAGAAAGCCGTATTTTACCTGCACCTACTGCTGTAGTTTCCGCTTTTTGGCATCTACTGGTGAGTGGAGAACTTTGGCAGCACGTTAAAGTGAGTGCAGGGCGTGCTTTACTGGGGTTGTTGATTGGTGGCGGTTTAGGTTTGTTATTAGGTCTACTCAACGGGTCTTCGCGTTTCGCCTCTACCCTGCTCGATACGACCTTACAAATGATTCGTAACATCCCAGCCTTAGCACTTATCCCACTCGTCATCTTGTGGTTCGGGATTGATGAAACAGCAAAATTATTTTTAGTCCCCGTAGGTGTTTTCTTCCCCATTTATATTAATACCTATCACGGTATTCGATCAGTTGACCCTCAATTGATTGAGATGGGCAAAAGCTATGGCCTTTCTCGCTGGCAGCTTTACAAAGAAATTATTTTGCCAGGTGCAATGCCTTCTATTTTAGTAGGTCTACGCTTTGCTTTAGGTTTGGTTTGGGTATTACTCATTGTCGCTGAAACCATTTCAGCTCAAGCAGGTATTGGTTATATGACCATGAATGCACGTGAGTTTTTACAAACAGATGTAGTTCTGGTCGGTATTCTTCTTTACGCCTTACTAGGCAAACTGGCCGATGTTTTAGCCCAGCTTTTAGAACGCTATTTACTACGTTGGCACTCTGGATATCAGAAATAAGGGAGCTTAGAACATGACAAATCTGAATTTAAATATTAATCAGAATGAAGTGCAGCTCATTCCGGAAGAACCAACAGAATCTCAAGAACCTGTATTAGGAGCAGAGATTCTGATTGAGCAACTTTATAAATTTTATGGTGAGGTAAAGGTCCTCGAAGATCTTGACCTACACATCCAGCCGGGTGAGTTTTTAGCAATTGTTGGTCGAAGTGGTTGTGGCAAAAGTACGTTACTACGTTTAATTGCTCAACTTGAAAAAGCCAGCTTTGGGGAAATCAAATTTAAATCTGCCCGACATTTACGTGAAGGCATTACGAACGATGATATTCGAGTAATGTTCCAAGACCCTCGTTTACTTCCTTGGAGAAATATTCTTCAAAATGTTCAACTTGGGCTACCAAAATCGCAACATGCTTTAGCAGAAGAATTACTAGAAAAAGTAGGTTTAAAAGAAAAATCTGGGCAATGGCCTTCCCAGCTTTCAGGTGGTCAACGTCAGCGTACTGCCCTAGCCCGTGCACTATCACATACTCCACGCATATTGTTGCTAGACGAACCTTTGGGTGCATTAGACGCGTTAACTCGTCTTGAGATGCAAAGCTTGATTGAGCGCTTGTGGAAGGAGCAAGGCTTTACTGCAATTTTAGTCACACACGATGTGAGTGAAGCAGTGCAATTAGCTGATCGTATTATCTTATTAGATAAGGGCCAGATTGCTCACAGTTTCCAAGTTAATTTGCCGCGCCCGCGTAAAAAAAGTATTACTTTTGCTCAACTTGAGCAACAAGTACTCGATGCGGTTTTGGCAACTTAAGGTTGTGATGAGTAATGAGAACTGTTCAACCGAAAATTGCCCAATTTACGAGCAATAAAACTGCTGTTTTATTGCTCTTTTTTAGGGCGAAATTTAAAAAATATTTTTAAGAATAACAATAAACTAGTGAATCTCTCTATTTTTTGCACAATAGTATATCTATTACACAAATAACTAGCCGTTTTTTGATTAAAAAAGCAAGACACCTGTGCACAAATCAAACAATTTCCCTTACAATGGGAATATTATTTTTTTAATTATGCAGCAGATGGAACAAAAAAAGAGTACCCAAAAGCGCAATCAGCTTCTTGCTGCGGCCCTTGACGTATTTTCAGTCTATGGGTTCAGTGGAGCAAGTCTGGATGAAATTGCCCAACTCGCCGACATGCATAAGTCGAATATTTTCTATTACTATGAAAATAAAGAGTCTTTATATGTAGAAGTGCTCACAACCGTTTTACAAAAATGGTTGGCCCCCTTACAAACTTTAGAAGCTGAATTAGAACCAGCCGAAGCCTTATCTCACTATTTAATTCAAAAAATCGAACTGTCTCGTAGCCAACCGAAAGCATCTAGATTGTTTGCACTAGAAATTATTCAAGGCGCTCCACATATTTTGCCTATACTGAAAGGGCCTTTGAAAAAGCTATTTAAACGCAAAGCTAAAGTCATTCAGACTTGGCAAGAAGAAGGAAAGATTTCCCCAGATATCGACCCAGAATTATTAATCTTAAATATTTGGGGCCTTACGCAAAACTATGCAGATTTTGCAACTCAAATGGAAATGGTGACTGGTAAAACGCTTCGTAACCGCAGTATGTTCCAGCGTTCGATTGAGCATACGGTACATATGATGCTATACGGCGTATTACCTCGCTAAAATAAAAAAGATCGGCAAATTTGCCGATCTTTTTTTTAGAAATGATTTTGATAAAGTGCTAGGAGTTTCTGGGCCCCTAACAATAAATTTTCTTCCCAATCCAGATGCGCAGTGTCATCTGCCCCATCAGTAATATACTTCACCGAGATTAATCGTACACCTAACTTGTGGCACACTTTAGCTAAAGCATAGCCTTCCATGTCAACCACATCACAAGCTACTTTTGGCTGACCCGTTTCAAATGAATCACCAGTTCCACAAACTGCTTTTGGCAAATCAATAAAATGTGGTTGAAGATGAATCTCTGCCGCCAAATGATCATCTAACGGCGTTACACCTACTTCAAAACCTAACGGTGAAACATCCATATCCCGTTGTACAAAAGTCTTCACCTCGACCAAATCATGGCGATTAAAAGACGAACTTCCTGCCGAACCTAAATTAATTAGAGTTTTGCATCCTGTTTTTTGAATAACTTCAAATGCTTTAAAGGCAGCATTAATCTTACCAATACCACTGTAATGAACTTCAACACCTGCTTGTTCAAATAAACCCTTAGATTCATTAGGAAGTGCCATAATCAAAGCAATATCAGTGTTCATTCAAAAAGCTCAAATCAAAATTAAATAAGTTAGAAAATAAGTATAAATCAGGTGCAAAAGCTTTTTGCACCTTTTCATCATTACTGCACTTTTTGTTGTAAAGCGATTAAGCATGGAGAAAAAAACAGTTGACCACTATATGCTCCTGCTAGCGTTTTCTTCATTACAACGCCCCACATCGTCAATAACAGAATACTCAATGCGACAGCAACGTATTGTAAGAATACAATTTCAACCTGATGTCCTAAATTAAATAGTGCTAGAATAAATACACCTAATGGAAAGGTTAAGCCCCACCAGCCCAAGTTAAATGGAATACCTGTCTTTGCGTGACGGAGCGTTGTTAAAATCGCAAGACCAAGCCACCATAACCCAAAACCTAAAAGCACGAGACTACCTACAACTCCTAAAGCTTGAAAGGCATTAGCAAATTGTTCAAATCCTACATTTGGCGCCACTCTTTGTGCCTGCTGCCCTAGTAACAATAAACCTAATGCACCTGTACCAATCGGGCCTAAAGAGAGCCAGCTAGAAATGGCGACTTCTTTTTCAGGTAGCTGATGCAAAGCCATACGCAGCATTAAAATTGTCAGAATAGCGAATGCTGGTAAAACAGAGATTCCCCAAAGTACATAGCCAGCCATTAATAAATGAAAGCTGTGTACATCTGCTGGTAAATGTGCAACCAACATGCCGGCAGAACTTGCCGCTACTTCACAAGCAACCACAGGTAAAAGCCAGATTGCAGTCATCGTATGTAGCTGATGGTTCTGACGGCTAAACATGCAAAATGGTACAATCCACGCAATTGCTAGCGCTAAAAAGACATCGATGTACCATAAAGCTTGGGCGATATGGATTGCGACTTCACCGTAAAGCCCGATACCAAAGCTTAAAAAGCCATTTAGTATGGTAGCGAGCCCCATCGGAATAGCGCCTAAAAACAAGCTCATATTTGGATGATTAAAAATTTGCTTCGCCTCATGAGGGAAAAGAAACCACCGCAATAAATAAAGAACTGAAAAAACGCTGAATAAGACAATATTAAATTGCCATAACCAAGTTGCTAACGTGAATAAAAATGATTGAGCAAATGGCAGCTGGATTAAAATCATACTCACCACGCCAGTACCCATAGTCGCTGTAAACCAATTTGGAGTAAAATGCCGTATAACATCTTTGCTATGATTTAATTGGTAAAAGGGTTTTTTCATCTTAGTTCTCTAATCAAAGAGTGGATAAAGATATAGTAGAGCAAACCATTAATAAGAAAAATTGATTTATTTTTATTTAATTCATCAGTATTTTAAATATACAAATATTCATGTTGAAAAATAACTGAGTAAAAACACAACAACAAGACGAATCTGTGAGATTATGGCAATATATAGCCCTTGCAAAAATAGCCATATTTTAAGTTCATGAAACTGCTTCGTCTTAATGCGTTATCGCCCAATTTTCAGTTACCTCAAACAGCGGTAACTATTGGTAATTTTGATGGTGTCCATTTAGGTCACCAAGCGATGATTGCTCAACTCAAAAAAATTGCTGCAGCACAAGGCTTAAAAACATTGGTTATGATTTTTGAGCCACAACCTCTTGAGTTCTTTAAAGGCTACGATGCCCCTCCTCGTATTAATTCACTACGGGAAAAAGTTGAATACCTAGCCGCACTTGGCGTTGATTATATTGCGGTCGCTAAATTTGATGAACATTTCCGTAGCATGAGCGCATCTGCCTTTGCAGATTTATTAAAAGATAAATTAAATGCGCAGTCTTTGGTTTTAGGAGATGACTTTCATTTCGGTAAAGACCGCCAAGGCAACAGTGAATTTTTAAAAGATTATGGCTTCCAAGTCACAAATTTACATACCATTGAACTTGAAGGTGAACGCGTCAGTTCAACCCGTATTCGCCAAGTACTTCAAGTGGGTAATCTCGCTTTAGCAGCTAAATTATTAGGCCGTCCGTACAGTATTACTGGACGTGTCCAATATGGCGATCAGATTGGACGAACTCTTGATTTTCCAACCATTAATGTTCGACTCAATCGCCACAAACCTTGTTTAAACGGTATTTATGGCGTTGAAGTCATTTGCGAAACGACTTCTCTCACTGAAAAAGTGCGCCAAGAAACACCAGAGAAACTGGGAATTGCCGGATATCATGAAAATAGCCTCTATGGCGCAGGTCATGTCGGTACACGTCCCGCCATTCAGCAAGAACATCCAGAATGGAGATTAGAAGTACATTTCCCTGATGTTTCTGCTAATCTGTATGGCTTATTTATGCGGGTGACTTTTCTTCACTATCTTCATGGTGAATTGAACTACCCTTCGCTTGAAGCACTTAAGGCTGGAATTGATAATGACGTGCAACAGTTACGACAATACCGTAACGACACGACACAATTTCCTTTTTAATTCGAATTTTGATTGTAAAACATGTCAGCTCCCAAGCTGATTAAACTGGAAGAAAACTTGCATGAGCGATAAGCAAACTCCTGAGAATGCAGTGGACTACAAAGCCACGCTAAACCTGCCGGATACTCAATTTGCAATGAAAGCAAATTTGGCAGTACGTGAAGTGAAATGGTTAGAAGAGTGGTATACCGACAACATTTATCAGCAGATTCGTGCATCGCGTATTGGCAAGAAAAAATATATTTTGCATGATGGCCCTCCATATGCGAACGGTACAATTCACTTAGGCCACGCAGTCAATAAAGTACTCAAAGACGTTATTGTAAAAAGCCGTACGCTTTCAGGTTTTGATGCACCATATGTTCCGGGTTGGGACTGTCATGGCTTACCAATCGAACTAAAAGTTGAAGAAAAAGTAGGTAAAGTGGGCGAAAAAGTTGACGCAGCAACTTTCCGTAAACTTTGCCGTGAATACGCGCTAAAACAAATTGATTTACAACGTACTGACTTTAAACGTCTTGGTATTTTAGGTGATTGGGATAATCCTTATCTCACCATGAATTATAAACAAGAAGCTGATATTGTTCGTGCTCTTGGTCTCATCCAGAAAAATGGCCATATCCAGCCAGGTTTAAAGCCAGTGAACTGGTGTATGGACTGCGGTTCAGCTCTTGCTGAAGCAGAAGTTGAATACGAAGATAAAAAATCTGACGCAATTGACGTTGGTTTTGGCGTTGTCGATCTCAAAGATTTAAGTGTCCGTTTAAACGTAGAAGTTCAAGATCCGACAGATATCGTGATCTGGACCACTACACCATGGACATTACCAGCTAACCAAGCCGTTGCGTTGCATGCCGAAATTGAATATCAATTGGTGCAAGTGACAACTGAGCGCGGTAAGCAAAACTTCATTCTTGCTAAAGACTTAGTTGCTTCAGCGATTGAGCGTTACAAGCTTGAAAACCCAGTTGTTTTAGCTGATTTTACTGGTTCGGCTCTTGAAAACCTTACCCTACAACACCCTTTACTTACTGATCGTCAAGTTCCGGTTATTTTAGGTGAACACGTTATCGCAACAAGCGGTACAGGTGCCGTACATACAGCGCCTGGCCACGGTGCAGACGACTATAAAGTAGGTCTTCAATACAACCTTAAAGTAGATAACCCAGTAGGTGGTAACGGTGTTTATTTACCAACTGCTCCAATCTACGCTGGTGAACACATCTATAAAGCTAATCCAAAGATTATTGAAGCTTTAGGTGCTGTAGGCCGTTTATGGGCTCATCAGCCAATTAAACATAGCTACCCACACTGCTGGCGCCATAAGACTCCAATTATTTTCCGTGCTACACCACAGTGGTTCATTAGCATGGATCAAAAAGGATTACGTGAAGGTGCGCTTAATGCCATTGAAAATGATATCGAGTTTGTACCGAACTGGGGTAAAAACCGTATTGAATCAATGATCGAAGGTCGTCCGGACTGGTGTATTTCACGTCAACGTACTTGGGGTGTTCCAATTCCATTCTTCGTTCATAAAGATACGAACGAATTACACCCTCGTACACCTGAACTCATCGAAGAAGTTGCTCAACTGATCGAAGAAGAAGGTATCGAAGCATGGTTCAAACGTGAAGCAAAAGACTTCATCGGTGAAGATGCTGAACAATATAACGCTGTTCGCGATACACTTGATGTATGGTTCGACTCTGGTACAACGCATTACGCTGTACTTGAGCAACGTGATGAATTAGAAAGCCCTGCTGACTTATATTTAGAGGGTTCAGACCAACACCGTGGCTGGTTCCAATCTTCTTTATTAACATCTATGGCAATTCACAATCGTGCGCCATATAAAGCCTTGTTAACTCATGGTTTTACAGTGGACGAAAACGGTCGTAAATTGTCGAAATCTTTAGGCAACTATATCCCGCTTGAAGAAATCATCAAACAGCTTGGTGCAGATGGTTTACGACTATATGTAGCGTCTAGCGACTACCGTTATGAAATCGCAGCATCGAAAGAAATCTTTAGCCGTGTAAGTGATAGCTATCGCCGTATTCGTAATACCCTACGCTTCTTGCTTGCGAACCTAAATGGTTTCAAACCAAGTACTGATGCTCTGGACGTAGATGACCTTATCGCTCTAGATCAATACATCTTGCAGCGTGCGAATGAAGTACAACAAACTATTATCACTGCCTATGAAGAAATGAACTTCCATGTGGTGTGTAGTGCGTTAACAAGCTTCTGTATTAATGACTTAGGTGGTTTCTACCTAGATATTATCAAAGACCGTCAATACACCACTAAAGCAGATTCTCAGGCACGTCGTTCTGCACAAACAGCGCTTTATCATATTGTTCAAGCATTTATCCGTTGGATGAGCCCAATCTTAAGCTTTACGGCTCAAGAAGCTTGGCCATTGATTCCAGAACAAACTGAAAAGTATGTATTTACTTCAGAATGGTATGACTTACCTGTTTCATCAAAAGCAAACTTGCTTTCTGAAGAAGATTGGCAAACATTGATTAGCGTAAAATCTGCAGTAAATAAACAGATTGAAGCAGCGCGTAACGCTAAACTTGTCGGCAGTAATCTTTCAGCCAAAGTTGAACTTTGGGCAAGTGAATCATTACAAACAGTTTTAAACCAACTGGCTGATGAACTCCGTTTTGTTCTTATTACTTCGCAAGTAGTAGTACATCCATTTGCTGAGCAAGGTGAAGCAACTGAAATGGAAGGCTTACGTGTACAAATATCTGCAGCTGAAGGTGAAAAATGTGCACGTTGCTGGCACGTCCTTCCAGATGTAAATACACATGCCGATCATCCTGGTTTATGTGGTCGTTGTATTGTGAACGTCACTGGTCGTGGCGAAGTGAGAAAATATGCCTAATTCACAAGCTAAAAAAGGCTTATTCCAGTTTTATCCACATAATCTGATTTGGCTTGGACTTTCAGTCCTTGCCATTGTATTGGATCAATGGACAAAATGGATTGCGAGTACACATCTAAACTATGCAGATCCTGTACCTGTACTTCCATTTTTAAACTGGACACTATTACATAACTATGGTGCAGCTTTTAGCTTTTTATCTGATGCAGGAGGATGGCAGCGCTATTTCTTCACATCTTTGGCGGGCTTAGTTTCAGTACTTTTTGTATTTTGGTTAATGCGTATGCCAAAAAAAATGGTGGTGCTACCTGTAGCCATCGCTTTAATTTTAGGTGGAGCTTTAGGCAATTTAATTGACCGTATTACCCTAGGTTATGTGGTCGATTTCATTCATGTTTATTACCAAAATCATCACTTTCCAGCTTTTAATATTGCGGACAGTGCCATCACTCTAGGTACGATTTTGCTACTCATTGATACATTCTTCCTTGAGAAGCAACGTAACCAAAATTCGGATGCATAATATGACCGAAATTATTCAACCTAACGAAGAAATTCGTATCCAAGAAGGCTCTAAAGTCGACCTACACTTTTCTGTAGCTATCGAAAATGGTGTAGAAATTGACAATACACGTAGCCGTGAAGAGCCAGTTAGTCTGACTATTGGTGACGGAAACCTTTTACCAGGTTTCGAAAAAGCATTATTCGGTTTACGTGCTGGTGACCGCCGTACAGTACACCTTCCACCAGAAGAGGCTTTTGGTCCGTGGAATCCAGAAAATGTTCAAACTTTCGATACAGTTAAGTTTGAACAACGCCCTATTCCTGGTCACATGATCGAATTTGAAGATAAGGCAAAAACCACCTTATTCGGTGTAGTAAAATCAGTTAATGATGACATTACAGAAATTGATTTTAATCACCCATTAGCTGGGAAAAATATTACCTTTGAAGTAGAAATATTTAAGGTTACTCCTGAAGGCCAACAAGGCATTAAGCTAATGTAAATAAAAAAGCCCTCTAAATGAGGGCTTTTTTATGATTCAATTTTTATTAGTGACATAAGAATCCTTACAAATTCTATATTCTCTCCTACCTATAGAATGAATTAAGTTATAAAGATAAAAATTCTTAGGAAAAATACATGCTGGTCTATATTATCGTAGGAAGTGTTCGTGAAGAACGTACAGCAATTAAAGTTGCCAATTGGCTAGAATCCACAATTCCATCATTTAATCTAGAAGATTTTCAGACAGAAATAATTGATTTAAAAGAGTGGAATTTACCGTTATTTTCAGGCTCTCACCCACCTGCTACTGGGGTTTATGATCAACCTAAACAACAAGAATGGGCAGACAAAATTGCTCAAGCAGACGCATTTATCTTCATTAGCCCAGAATACAACCATGGTTACAGCCCAGCTTTAAAAAATGCACTTGATTATGTCGGCAAGGAGTGGGGTGGTAAACCTGCTGCATTTATTGGCTATGGTTCAACAAATGGCTCTCGTTCTATTAGTCAAATACGTCAAGTCACCTCAAGTTTAAGTATTATTGACCCGAATGCTGTAATAGAGATAAGAGATATATTTAAACGTAATAAAGATGAAAAATTCGAAGCTAATGAGTTTGAAGTAAAAGGTCTTCAATCCATTCTTGAGAAACTACAGAAATATCATTTGTCTTAATTGAACAAAAGGCCTCTTTTCTAAACAAAAGAGGCCTTTAATTTTATAAACTCTTTAAATACTCCACTACATTAGTATTACCAGCCATTTCTGCAAGCTCTAATGCTGTGTATTCACTTTTGTAAGCGACATGCGCACCTTTTTCAATTAAGAGTTGAACTATCTCTAAATGATCATTTTCAGCAGCTGCTTGTAGAGCACTATATCCCTCATCATCTATCTGATTAGGATTTTCTCCCTCTATTAGTAATTCTTTTACTTGATCGATATCACCTAGAGATGCCCAATAAATCAATGCAGGCAAAGATAGCTCTTCATCATCTTCAGGTATTGGAGAGAAAGAATTGATTTTCATGGACGTACCCAAAAATAATAGAGTTCGTCATTATATTCATAGAATACAGCAAGAATACAAATCTAATTTTGGATCTATCTTTTATTAAAAATTAAATTCCCCAATAAAAAACACCCCCATTCGTTAGAACGGGGGTGTTTAGAATAATGAGCTGGCGATGACT
>ERZ501024.37-NODE-37-length-82181-cov-16.371076_pt1 | contig 82181 bp, 71 predicted proteins | sample MGYA00248893_ERZ501024 | MGnify/ENA primary metagenome ERZ501024 (study PRJEB25958, sample SAMN03398501) | human skin metagenome | study: EMG produced TPA metagenomics assembly of the Human Skin Microbiome Metagenome (human skin metagenome) data set. | reverse complement strand
CCTGCCGCCAGCGTTCAATCTGAGCCATGATCAAACTCTTCAGTTAAAATCATTTGTACCTTATTTATAGACAAGGTACCAATTCTGGCTCATTAATCTTCTGACTAAAAATTTACTCAAATAAACTTCGAGAAATTTCTACCATTCAATCAATGAAAATTATTTCGATCGATCAATCAGTAAAAATCCACACAAGTTGTTCTTCATATTCTCTTAATGATCTTCTTACTGCTTCGTCAGCAGCAAGCTAGGTCGGCTATATTACGCTTTCTTTTCAGAAAGTCAACTGGTAATTCAGATTATTTTAAACCTATCTAACAAAACCCGACTTAACTATATTTAACTAAGTTGCTGTTTTATCAGAAGTTTTAATCTTCATCACCGCCGATGGATGTGCATTATAGGCCATTTATTTCCTAACGCAAGGGGTATTTTATAAAATATCGTTCATCTGGATAATTCTTAAACAAAACATCTTTTTTTCACCATATTTCAAACAAATTTGCTTTAATAGTGTGATTCAAGGAACTGTTTAAATAAGTTCTCATCAAATTTGTGGACCATTTGACTGCTTGTAGAAGTTTTAGGAATTTTTATGCCTCACTTTCATTTTTTATGGGCAAGCTTACTGGCTGCCGGTTTTGCTTCTTCTAGTTTCGCTCAGGAGATTGCTCAGCCTGTTTCGGCTTCAACAGAACAGGTTCCTGATGCTGAGGTGATTGATCCGGACCATCCGTCTCATCCTTCTCGTTTAGAAGCTTTAAAGCAGCTCAAGAATGTTACCCGTCAAGACTTAAAGGTAAATGCTAATGCAGCACAGCCTGAGGAGGTCAAAGATCCTTTACAACCTCTGAATCGTCAGATCTATGAATTAAACGATGCACTTGATCGCACTATTATCCGACCAGTTGCTGTGCAATATGTAGAAAAGATACCTACTGATGTGCGGGGAACCTACCGCAATTTCCGCAAGAATTTAGGTGAACCCTGGAACGCAGTAAACCAGCTTATGCAAGGACGTCCGGCCCGCGCAGCAAAAACTCTCGGTCGTTTTACAGTAAATACCCTATCGAGTTTAGGTTTCGCTGATCCAGCGAGACGTGTAGGTTTAGAGAGTGAAGACGAGAACTTTGGTACAACTTTGGGTTACTGGGGAGTGCCGTCCGGGCCTTATCTGGTATTACCTGTTTTAGGTCCGAGTACTTTTCGTGATACTGTAGGTCGCGTAGTAGACAGTCAGGCGCGACCACAAAAATATATTTTTGAAGATCACGAGGGTCTTTACTGGGGGGACCAGATGCTACGTGGTATCGATATTCGTTCCCAGCTACTTGATGTTGAAGATGTCTTACAGGGCGACCGTTATGCGGCCATCCGTGATATTTATTTACAGCGTAAAAACTATGAGATTGCCCAGAAAAAAGGCACTGATGCTGAAATCACTTTTATTGATGATGAAGCAGATGAAAATGCGAATCCTGAAATTATCTCGGATTAACTAATTGATAAATAGTTTTGCTAGATCCTTTCTAGTTACTCTAGCAACACTTTGATTTATATAATTAGTATATCTATTATGATGAACTTAAAATTTGTTTAAAACAGGTAAATCAACGCCTCTTATGTATTTTATTCAGCCCACTCGCCCTATTCCTTATTTGGATCGGGCTTTACATGCGCTTCCGAATCTGCAAATGATTCATATTGAGGATATCGATTTATACGACCCGACAATTATTGCAATTGCAGATGTAGAAGATTTCCTGGTTTATCAGTGGAATTTACCTACTGTAGTTATTGCTTTTCAGCATGAGGGGGCTGCACTTGCCAAAGCTTGGGAACAGGGAGCGTTAGCTGGCTGGATTTGGAATGATCTACCGGATCAGCCTGATCAGGCGTTGTTAAAAATAGATGCACAGTATAAACGTAATCAGGATAGTCGTGATCTGCCCTCAGCCGCAGAACTGCAAAAACGTCTTTTACCTAATCCTTTAGCCTTAAAAGATTATGAAATAGAAACTTTTTTTCAACCTTCAGCCTATTTGTCCGGTGACTGGTATGACTACTGGAAGCTGAATGATAAAGAAATTATTTTCTATTTAGCAGATGTTTCAGGCCATGGGGTAACCAGCAGCTTGTTAACCTCATGGATGGCTGCCTTTCATGGACGCTCTAAAACACCCTGTGAACTGATCAAGAAACTAAACGGTATGCTGATGCAAGAAAATATTGAAAAGCATATCACCATGATTGCCGGAATTTTAAACCTCGAAACCCATCAACTCCGCTGGTCCAGCGCGGGACATTATCCGCCCGCTATTTTGTTTGAACCACATAAACCACCGAAAATTTTAAGTACGAGCAGCTTTCCATTAGGCTTGACAGATGATCTAGAAGTTGAAGAGTTTGAATGTTATCTGAACCAGCATGCACGGTTCATTATCTGTTCAGATGGCGCCCTTGAACCCTTTGATGGGCGTTTGAATGAACAGTTTGAACAACTGGTCCAACATCTGGAAAAACAGTCATTTGAGCCTCCGAGTCATGTTGCAGATGACATTGCTATCTTAAGTCTATGTCGAAAGAATTAACTGATTTATCAATATAATACTCTTTAGCTATAGCTATGATGACTATCGGCCACTTGAGTCTGTAGCCCCCCTATGTGATAATTTTCATATCCTTCTCTGCAAATGGCATTTATATGTCAACAGGTCATGTTGAATATGCAAGCTTGAATGGAACGCATATTTTCAAACTTATTGGTGAAGTGCGAGCCCAATCTTGTATAAGTCTAGACAAATTACTTGGTAAAATTGAGCAACAAGCAGGTGTCGTGGGTGCAATCGTCGATTTGACCCAGACTACTTTTATTGACAGTACTGTATTAGGTATTTTGGCGAAGCTGGGCTTAAAACTTAAGCAGACCCATAATATTCAGGCTGTCATGCTCTCTACCAATTCCGATATTACGACTCTGGCCAACAGTATGGGGCTGGGGCAGGTTTTTGTAATTTTAAATTACTGCGGTGATCCAAACGTTTGCACACGTACACTTGTTGAAGAGCATGTAACTCATGGTGCTATGTTGACGACTGTACTCGATGCTCACCGAACTTTAATGAAACTCAACCAGAATAACCAGAATATGTTTGAACCTCTGGTAAAACAGTTGCAAAAAGAACAGGATACACTGGATCAGGTATCTGAACGTAAAAATGCGCCTTCGACCTGAAGCCTAAACAAACGGAGTAACTGATGCCATTACTTTCTGTTGTTCAAATGAATTCCCAAAATCTGATTGAAGATAACTTCATTGAGATTGAACGTTTGATGCAGCAGAGTAAGGCTGAAGGTGCCGAGCTTATTGTATTTCCGGAAAATTTTGTCTGTTTTGCAGCAGGTAAGCAGCGTGAAACGGCTGAACAGTTTGAACATATTCAGCGCCGGCTAGAGCAGCTGGCACATCATTATAATCTTTGGATCATTGCAGGTACATTGCCCTGCCCGTTTCGTCCTGATGGCTCTACCATAAAAGATGGTCGGGTACGTACGACCAGTTTATGTATCAGTCCGGAAAAAACCGAAGGACGTTATGACAAAATTCATCTTTTTGATGTTCAGGTTGGGGATGCTGTAGGTGGTTACCAGGAATCTAAAGTATTTGAACCTGGTGACAAGCCTGTAGTCATTCATACACCATTTGGCCAAATCGGGCTTATGGTGTGTTATGACCTTCGCTTTCCAGAGCTGGCTTTAACCCTACGTCAGCGTGGTGCCAATATTTTAACTGCGCCAGCTGCTTTTACTTACACTACAGGCCAGCTACACTGGCAGTTACTTTTACAAGCTCGCGCAATGGATAGCCAATGTCAGGTTTTAGGTGCAGCGCAGCAGGGTTGGCATGGTGAAAAGCGCCAGACTTGGGGACATGCAGCCGCAGCAGACTCACGCGGCCAGCTGCTGGCTATGGTTAACAATGAAGGTCCGGGCCTGATTACCGTTCCTTTTGACCTGCAAGAACAGCAGTCTGTACGTAACTCTATGCCTCTCATGCAACATCGAAAACTGGTCACGTTCTGATTTAATTTGGTTTTAGATTTTTTTACAAAAAAACCAATTTATTCTGGTCTTTAATACGCCACGATAACACTACAACTATTCGCTTATAGGTAATAAAATGGCTTTAGAAAAAGTAGTTTATCGTGCACATGCAAAAGCAACAGGTGGCCGTGATGGTCGCGCAACCTCATCTGACGAGATTTTAGATGTAAAACTGGCTGTACCAAAGGAAATGGGCGGTCCTGGTGGTGGCACTAACCCTGAACAATTATTTGCGGCTGGCTATTCTGCCTGCTTCTTGGGTGCAATGAAATTTGTTGCGGGCCGTGATAAATATAGCATGCCTAAAGATGCTTATATTGACGGCGAAGTAGGAATTGGGCCGATACCGACCGGTTTTGGTATTGAAGTCACACTCAATATTCATTTAGAAGGAATGGACCAGACTGAAGCGGAAAAACTGGTTGAAGCTGCTCATATTGTCTGTCCATATTCAAACGCGACTCGCAATAATATTAATGTTGATTTAAAAATTACGACTTAAAAGTAAAAGGGCATTATAAAATTCAAAAACAGAATTTTATAATGTCCTGATTAATATTCTTATAAAATGACTTATTCGGCTGCTTCATTGGTAACGCGAAGCACTTCTTCTAAAGTTGTTTTACCCTGCAATACTTTACGCAAGCCGTCTTCGCGAATTGAACCTGCATGTCTGCGGGCAAAATTTTCCAGCTCATACTCTGCTGCATTCCCATGAATCAGACGGCGCATCTGCTCATCAATCGGAACAATCTCATAAATAGCTGTACGTCCAGTAAAGCCGGTATGGGCACAGTATTCGCAGCCCTTAGGTACAGGTAAACGAACCGGTTCTATCTGTTCAAAAGAGTTAAAGATATGCTGCTCAAAACTGTCAGCCTCACGCCAATCGACACAGTGTGCGCATAAAGTACGTACCAGACGCTGAGCCACCACACCAATTAAAGAACTAGAAAGTAAAAAAGGTTCAATGCCCATATCTTTTAGACGTGTTACTGCACCAATGGCTGTATTGGTATGGAGTGTAGAAAGTACAAGGTGGCCAGTCAAAGAGGCCTGCACTGCGATTTCAGCTGTTTCCAGATCACGAATTTCCCCGACCATAACCACATCTGGGTCCTGACGCAGCATAGCTTTTAAAGCCCGCGCAAAAGTCATATCTACTTTGGTGTTAACCTGGGTCTGGCCAATTCCTTCAAGTTGGTATTCAATAGGATCTTCGGCTGTCAGGATATTACGGCTACCATCATTCAGATCAGACAAAGCCGCATATAAAGTCGTGGTTTTACCAGAACCGGTTGGACCGGTCACCAGAATAATACCGTGGGGTCGGTGCACCAAAGTTTTTAACCGTTCATAATCTTCTGCAATCAGGCCGAGATGCGTCATATTAAGACGACCCGCCTGTTTGTCGAGCAGACGCATAACAACCCGCTCACCATGCGAAGAAGGTAAGGTCGAAACACGAACATCAACTTCGCGTCCGGCAAGACGAAGCGAAATACGGCCATCTTGTGGAATACGTTTTTCGGCAATATCCAAACGGGCCATTACTTTAATCCGGGACACCAGCAAAGGTGCAAGCTCCCGCCGTGGCTGAACGATTTCTCGTAATTGTCCATCGACCCGCAGACGAACTGAAAGTTTTTTCTCAAAAGATTCAATATGGATATCGGACGCGCCGACACGAATTGCCTCAGACAGCAAGGCATTAATCAGGCGAACGATGGGTGCATCATCTTCCTGATCCATCAGGTCTTCTGCTTCAGGTACCTGATCTGCCAGGCTCAGCAAGTCCGGATGGTCTTCGAGCCCTGCAGCTACCTGCTGTGATTCACCGGTATCACCGGCATAACTGGATCCTAATAAACTATTGAACTCTTGCGCACTGCATAACTGGTAATGTACCGGGCGGCCCAGTAGCCGACGAGCCTCCTGCAAAGCAAGAGGAGTCGTGTCTTCACGACGCATGATATAGACTTGGTCCCCTTCATAACGCAAGATGACGCCATGACGTTTTGCAAAACTGTAAGGTATTTGTAATTGTTTAAGTATTTGCATCACAACTTATAATAATAGAAAAATTGGTTTTGAGTGTACTCTATGCATATGACAGCGTGAAGTCTGTTTTTTGCTAAAGATGTGATGAAAGGAATAACTGGTCTTGACAAATTACAATGAAAATTTCGAGCCTGAATCTTCTACTATCAAGTGGTGGGGTGAACAGCAATTTGATATGAACCAGAATAAAGCCTGGCAGTTCGGTTCATTATTTTTTCGTCTGACTCGCAGTCAGCGCGAGTGGCAACTTGAATATCATCGACCACAGTTTCAGCATGATGATGAGCAGGAATGGCGTATCATTGAAGAACCAGATTTTATTTTTCCACAGCCGGTTGAGATTGAACGTTATATGTTTAAAAAAACACATAGCAAATTCCAGCTCATGCCTCGTCTGGCTGACCGCTCTGTCGTAATTAAACCGGTCAATCCGATTTACATCCCAGCAGGGCAACGCGGTACGCTTTATATCAGCACTCCCTTATGGATTGCCGGTTTTGTAGAAAGTCAGCGAGATCCTTTATTCGATTTACCGGTCATTCTTTCTAAAGATACCTGGTTTGGCCCAGACCAGCGTACCGGTGAAATGTGCTATGCCACCGCAGTGGATGGCCGTACTGAACTAAGCCAGCTTAAACCGCGTGCTTTTCGCGCCGTAACCCCTATCCATTTTCATAATACCAGCAATCAGCAGCTGCGTTTTGACCGCATGAATGTGCCTGTACCTGCCTTGCCTTTGTTTTATAGCGAAAAAACTGGCCGTTTATGGACTTCACAGATTAAAGTTCTGCATGAAGGACTGGACCGTCCTCCGCGGGTAAGAATTGAAAACCAGACCCCGCCTCTGGCTGGCGAGGTTCAGTATATTCATCCCCCGCGCTCTCCAGGTGGAGCACTATTTAACATGTTTGATTCATTCTTCTAAGAGGTGGTCATGGCTGATACAAATATTCCAAAAGAAGTGACCCAAAGCCTCAAAGGAATCTTTACCAATATTAATCTGGACCGTTTAAGTGAAATCTTGGTAGGACTGGTACTTTGCCTGATTGGTTTCTTGATTGCCCGGGTAATTTCCAATACTTTTATCCGTACGGTAGGTTTACGTTTTAATGCTCATCAGCGCCTCGTCTGGCGCCGCGGTATTTTTTATTTTATCTTTCTGCTTTTTGTAATTGCCAGTTTGAAGGAAGCCGGTTTCAAACTTAGCGTTTTTCTTGGCGCCGCCGGCATTTTAACAGTAGCTTTAGGTTTTGCTTCGCAGACTTCTGCGACCAACCTGATCAGCGGTCTATTCCTGATTGGTGAAGGCTCCTTTGAGGTTGGTGATACCATCCAGATTACTCTCATCCGTGGCCATGTAATTGAAGGCGAGGTCCTGTCAATTGATCTGCTTTCGGTCAAATTGCTCACCCTCGATAATGTTTATGTGCGTTTGCCGAATGAACAGCTGATTCGGGCACCGGTTATGAATCTGTCAAAATTTCCCATACGGCGTATCCCCATTACCCTCGCGATTAGTTTCCATGAAGATATTATTAAAGTACGGGAAGTTCTGCTGGAAGTTGCCAATAAGTATCCTCTGGTTTTGGACGAACCTAAACCGGCAGTGACAGTAACGGCATTTCGAGAATCATCAATTGAACTATTGTTCGCCGTATGGTGTAGCCGGGAAAATTATCTGCAGGTCCGTGATGAAATGCAGGAATTGATCCGTAATGGCTTTGTCGATAATCAGATTGAAATTCCTGTTCCCAAAATGGGCTTTGTTGACCGCCCCCCTCTCACTGCTGCATTGGCTAATGAAGATATTGATACATATGCCAATGCCAGAGAAATAAAACGTGAGCCTAAACTTTAGGCTCATCATCTGTCGACTGTTGTATGGCAGGTGGCAGAGGTGCCAGATAAGCAATAATCAGCATCACGATTCCGGCCCCAATAAACGAGAACACCCGGGTAATAGTGCCACTTTGCGATAGATCCAGAAAGACCAGTTTTGCCACTACAATAGCCAGTAAGGCTGCACCGATAAACCAGATCTGTCGCAACAAGCGGCGACTGGCCAGCGTCATCAGGATAAAAGCAAGGATAACCCACAACAGGGTTAAACTGAGCTGAACTGTCCCATTACTCCAAATTGCTGTTCCCCAAAGTGGCGTACCAAGGTAATGATGTAAGCCACGTACCATGATACTGCTCATAACCAGCAAGCTCACCAGAATCGAACCAATCTTGAATGTCCATTCCAGATTTTTATCATGGAATCGATATTGATAAATCGCCCAGAGTAAACCAGCCATTACTCCAATCGAAAGCAGATCGGCAGGATTAAGAATTACTGTCCAGTAGGCATACTCAGCAACCTGAACATCAATGCTCAGGCCAGTCAGCCACAACAGACTTAAACACCACACTGTAATAGAATGCATCAGAAAAGATATTTTTGAGTAAATTGCCCAAGCGCCATACAATGCAGGAATTAAGCCCAGTGCCAGAAGTGGCGTTGTTGGCAAAATAGCCAAACCAGTAACAGCCAACAATAACCAGCTAACCGCAGCCCAAAATTCTTTTACTGATTGACTGTTATGTTCAGGTTTTGCCCATAATGTTATAAAAGCAGTAACGGCCGAAGCAAACAGGAACGAATATTGAGACCCCGATGTACTCCATGCCAGATTAGTCCACAAATTTTCCTGCCAGATCGCAGCACCTAAAAATAATAAAAATAGCGTATTGATAAATAACTGTACCAGCAACCAATTTACTTGGGTTTTCCAGTGCATAAATGCTGTAAATGCTGCAGATAAAAGAGCTGCCATAGCCAGATATTGGCTTAAACCCTGCCCTTGCAGGCCAAGACTGTGTACAGCGGCGGCGGCTCCCGCATAAAGACCTAAAGCCAGTAAAATACAGCTTAATACACTGCTACTAAAATACTTTTCTTCAGAGGACTCATGCTGTAACAGGTAATATACTGATATCAGCTGGGCAAACGCATAAATTGCTGTACTTAAAACCGGAAACTGGCTTTGGCTCCAGATTTGATAAAACAGGGTCACTGAACTTAGCAAAAGTAATGCTACCCCAATATAACGGCTAAATCGGTAGCGTTCAGTTACGCCCCAGACAATTAGAGCGGCGCCTTGTACGACCCAGCCAATGGTGCTCCAGTGTGCCCCTTGGGCCAGCGGAAAAATTAGTGCAATAAAAGCAACCGATAAAATAAAAAAACTTTTAGCGAGTAAAGATAACTCCTGCTGTCGCTGACGAATCCAGAGTGTCAATCCGGCATAGATGAGCGCCAGCAAGGCAGCACCTAGAGTCAAAGCCAATGTATTATCGCGCATCAACCAGGCATGCAGGGAAAAACCCAGCACGGGTACACTAAAGATCAGGCTCACATCAAGCAATGGCTGTAAACGGCCCTGTTCTTGCTCAGGATGACTAAGCAATTGTCTTAAACTTAATGCGTGTTTACGTGCAATTAACTGGCTGTAGCGAATGCTTAGCCAGATAAAGAGCAGAATATGCAGCCAGATGATGAGATCAAGGATGAGATACTGTTTTGCTTCGCTATATATGACGATGACACTGCCACCTAACAGCATGGTGACAAAGAATGCAATGTGATTAAGAATTTTCCAGGACTGAACAAAATTAACTACAGCCACTGCCAGATTAATTAATAAATAATAGCCCAGTAAAAACACTGTATCCGGATGATACTGTGGAATGACCAGGGGCGCCGCATAGGCCATTCCTAAAGCTAGTATAGCCAGATAAACAGCATGCTGTTTGAGGCTCAAATAACTGGTCACTATCAACAGTGCTGCAAAGAGCATACTGGCTATAGACAGGCTGGCAATAACTCCATAATGATGGGCAAATACCAGTGTCAGGAAAATAACAGCGAGTCCTACCCCCTGTAATGCAACAGCAAATAAAAGATTTCTCTTTTGCAGGGTATAGCCAAAAAATGTAATAGCACCACCAATACAAGCAATAAACCCTAAGCGAAAACCCAAGCTGAGTTGCCAGTGTTCACTGGCAAAGCGGAGTAATAATATGACTCCGATCATCAGCACTGCCACAGCGACTCGCAAGATTGGATTGCCATGTACCATCCAGTTAATGGCAGGCTGCCACCAGCTTGCAGCAGCCGGTTCTGGTGCTACTGCTGGCACTCTATCTGGTTCGGTAACAGAAGATCCGGTATGAGCTGGCCCTGAAGGGAAAATCTGTTCGGAAAGTATTTCTGCTTCTTGCCTGCTTTGCAGTTGCCGGGCGGGTAACGGAAGTAAAGAAGGTTCAGCCAGTGAATGATGCTGCTCCAGATTAGCCAAACGTTGTTGCAACCGGTTAAGCAAATGAATCAGACAAATGATAAAAATTATAATTGCAAGCCAGAGCATACTGCGCCAGTCACTTAAATAAATCACTGCCCCAAACAGCACACTTGCATACATTCCTGCTTTTTGCCAAACCAGATCGGCTGCTGGCTGTATAAATTTCGCCCGCTGTTCTAGCTGCTGCAAACGCTGTTGCATATTTGAAACCAGCTGGATGAGTAATATGCTGAAAAATAAACTGGCGCCGACCATGCCAAGCTCAAAATTAACAACTGCAGAGCCAGCAAAAATAACGACAAGTATGATCAGAAGAAAAATGAAATATCCCTGCTTATCTTTGTTATACATGGGCAAATTGAGTATTCCTGTCCAATTTTGGCTATCTTAACCGATCTCTTATCAGATAAAAGAATTTGCATACAAACTGCTGCAAAATTCATATTCTGCATTGCAGAGAAAATTCACGTAGAATAAAGCCATTCGATTGTAAGGAAGTATTCAATGCCACCATTTGTCTTGGTTGATGGGTCCTATTTTTTATTCCGGGCATTTCATGCGCTGCCTCAATTAACCACTTCAACCGGGTTACATACCAATGCAATCCGTGGCGCGATTTCTGCAATACAAAAACTGATGCGCCGCATCCAGCCCACCCATATGGCTGTAATTTTTGATACACCCGAGCCTACTTTCCGCCATGAGCTGTCGCCACTTTATAAAGGTGACCGCCCAAGCATGCCAAGTGAACTCTCCCAGCAAATTCCTTATCTGCATGCCCTGATCCGGGCTTTAGGTATTCCCCTTTATTCCCTGCCGGGTGCCGAAGCTGATGACATTATTGGAACACTGGCAAAACGCGCTGAAGCTGCCGGCCATCAGGTCCTGATCTCTACTGGTGACAAGGATATGGCACAGCTGGTCACAGATAAAGTGACACTGGAAGACAGTTTTAAAGACAAACCGATGGATATTCAGGGAGTCTTTGAGAAGTTTGGAGTATGGCCTCACCAGATTATTGACTACCTGACCCTGATGGGTGATGCCTCAGATGGTATTATGGGTGTACCAGGTGTAGGGGCAAAAACTGCTGCTAAATTACTCAATGAATATGGTTCACTCGGGGGCATCCTAGAAAATGTAGAACATATTAAGGGTAGAGTCAGTCAGAGTATTAAGGACAATCTCGAAGGTATAACCATTGACCATCAGCTGGCTACTATTGTATGTGATCTTGACTTGAATATAAGCTGGGAAGATCTAAAACTGGCAGATCCACATGTAGAAACCTTGCGCAATCTGTATACCGAACTTGAGTTCCGTAATCAGCTACAATCCCTAGATCACCCCCATAATCCAAATAACACTACTTATAAACAGGCTTCAGCTCAAGCTACGGCTTTACCTGCAAATAAAGACATACCAGATGAACATGCTACTTTGAGCAGTGAAGAAGACCGGCTGGGTGAAGCAACTTATCATACCGTGCTGACCCAGACAGACTGGGAACTGCTATTTCAGCGTATGTCTAGCGAAACCCGTTTTGCTATTGATACTGAAACAACAAGTCTGGACTACCGTGTAGCAGAAATGGTCGGCTTCTCTGTCGCCTTTGATGCAAAAGATGCATATTACGTTCCTCTGGCACATGACTATGCAGGTGCACCTGAGCAGCTGAACCGTGAACAGGTTCTGGCTCAAATCAAGCCTATCCTGGAAAATGATCAGGTTGAAAAAATTGGCCATCATCTTAAATATGATGCCCATATCTTTGCCAATCATGGAATTGAACTCAAGGGCTGGTTTTTTGACACCATGCTGGCCTCTTACGTGCTGAACTCGGTGGCTACCCGTCATGGTATGGATGATGTCGCGCGCCTATATTTAAGTCACCTGACCACTACCTTTGAGCAGGTGGCAGGGAAAGGTGCCAAGCAGAAGAGTTTTAACCAGATTGAGCTGGAAGTGGCTTCACCTTATGCAGCCGAAGATGCTCACGTTACTTATCGCCTCTATGAAGTACTGGCTGAAAAATTAAAAGCTCATCCGGAACTTTGCAATATTTTATATAATATTGAAATGCCGGTTGCCCGTATTCTGACGGGTATGGAAGAAGATGGTATACGTCTAGACCACGGCTTTCTGGACCAGCTCAGCATAGAGTTTGCCAAAACCATGCAGGAGCTAGAACAGCAAGCGATGGAAATGGCTGGTGAAACGTTCAATATTGCTTCTCCGAAACAGGTAGGTGAAGTGCTTTTTGAAAAGCTCGGCATTAAAGGTGGTAAAAAGACTACCACAGGCCAGTTCAGTACCAGCGAAAGTATTCTGGAAAAAATAGAGCATCCGATTGCTGCTGTAATTCTGGAACACCGCAGTCTTGCTAAATTGAAGAGCACCTATACAGATGCTCTGGTCAAGCAGTCCAATAATTCTACCCATCGGGTACATACCAGCTACCATCAGGCACTTACTGCCACCGGACGTCTGTCATCATCTGATCCGAACTTACAAAACATTCCAATTCGCGGAGAAATTGGCCGACAGATTCGTAAAGCCTTTATTGCTCCGGCTGGTCGTGTCTTGCTGGCTGCTGACTATTCGCAAATCGAATTGCGACTAATGGCCCATTTCTCGCAAGATGATGCCCTGCTAGATGCTTTCCGCCACGGTCAGGATGTTCATCGCCGTACAGCAGCTGAAGTTTTGGGTATCGCCCTTGAAGACGTCACCAATGACCAGCGCCGCCAAGCTAAAGCTGTAAACTTTGGATTACTGTATGGCATGTCTGAGTTCGGTCTGATTCGTCAGCTTGGTTTTACCCGTCAGGAATCGCAGGATTATATCAAACAGTATTTTCACCGTTACCCGGGAATTTATGAGTATATGCAACGTACCCGTCAACTGGCTTTGGAACAGGGCTTTGTAGACACGCTATTTGGTCGCCGTTTATACACACCAGATATTGATGCCCGTAACATGATGGTACGTAAAGCAGCTGAACGTGCTGCAATTAACGCACCGTTACAGGGAAGCGCAGCAGATATTATTAAACTGGCCATGATTGCGGTAGATAAAATCTTGCCGAAAGATCAGGCACGTTTATTACTTCAGGTTCATGATGAACTGGTATTCGAGGTTGATGAAAATATTGCAGATGAGTTGGCCCCTCAACTGGCTGAGGTTATGGAGTCGGTAGTCGAAATCTCTGTACCTTTACTGGTAGAAGTAGGTAAAGGCTGTAACTGGGAAGAAGCACACTAAGCTACCACTTGCTTTACTTAATCACCAGAAAATAAAAAAGGACCTAACGGTCCTTTTTTATTTTAGCGCTTTATAAACCCACTAACAAAATCCGGGCAACTTCATTCATCAAAATCTCGGCAATATAGAGCGCCAGGAATGCCAGAATTGGAGACAGGTCAATCATCCCCATATTAGGCATCAAGCGGCGAAACGGTGCCAATAAAGGTTCAGCCAGATCTTGAATGACTTCAATATAAGGCCCACGCGACTGGGTAAACATCACCACCCAGCTTAAGATGATCGTTGCAAAAATCAGATAGCGACAGAAACGTAATAAATCCTGAATCATGGTCACAAAAGTCAAGATCACCAGATGCACAGGGCTGTTTGGCATAACACCAGACAGATACATCAGGCCGAAAATCTTGAGCAGATATAATACCACGATCAGAACCAGAGCTGCCAGATTTACACGGCCTTTACCGAGTGTTGGCAGGATACGGCCGAACACATCAACAATCTTGGTTGCCTTGACCGTAGACATTACTACCGGGTTGTAAGGATTCACCGCAGCCAACTGGACCAAGAAACGGAAGAAGACGAGCAAAATCGCTACGTTAATGATAATGCCAAAAATTAGCGCAGAATTTGCACCCATACTTTAACTTTCCTAATCAAATCAAATTATTTAGTGCTTTCACTCAGCTCTTGTGCGAGTTCCTGGCTGCGTTTTTTCGCTGCAGCAAGTGCAGCCTGAATATTTTGGGAAATCTGTGCACGATCAAACATTTCCAGTGCAGCCTGTGTCGTGCCGTTCGGTGAGGTTACATTTTTACGTAACTCAGACGGTGAGCTGGAGCTGGTAATTGCCATTTGTGCAGCACCTAAAGCTGTTTGTAAAGTCAGTGCGGTGGCTACTTTCTCATCCAGACCAAGATTTTTACCCGCCTGTATCATACTTTCCATCATATAGAAAAAATATGCCGGGCCAGACCCAGAGACCGCAGTAACAGCATCAATCTGTTCTTCGGTATTAACCCACAAGGTCAAACCGGTCGATGCCAGAATCTGACTAGCCAGATCACGGTCCGCCTGCTGCACAGCAGGGCTGGCATACAATCCGTGTGCGCCAGTCTGTACCAGTGCCGGTGTATTCGGCATTACCCGTACCACCTGATCACTCTCGACCAGCTCAGCGATAGTTGCAATCTGAGCACCTGCTACAATTGAAATAAGCAGTTTTCCAGCAAACAGACCTTTTAAAGGTTGCAATACCTTAGCCAATACCTGTGGTTTAACAGCCAGAACGACCACATTGGCATCATGAATAGCTGCAATATTGTCTTCAGTCACATGAATATCTTTTTCCTGAAGCAATGAACGAATCTGTTCAACCGGATCAGCTACTGTAATACGGGTAGCAGGCAACCCACGTGCTAACAGGCCACCAATTAAGGCTTGTGCCATATTGCCACCACCAATAAAACAGATATTGCAATTTAAAGCTGTGCTCATGTTTAATGCTCATCATTTACATTTGTTGTTGCTGAGTGATTAATACCGGTTGCCAGCCACCTCGCTCACAATATGGAGATTGCGCCAACCAAAACCCTTTGGGCGTAAAAACCCCAAGCATAACATTATCTCGGCTTAATATTTGAATCTGATGACGCTGCCAAGGAAAAATTTGCGCTTCCTGAATAGCCTTTTTGAGCGGCCATGCACCTACCCGGCCATAAAGATGAATTCTTTCCCCACCTTGCCGCGATGTTAATACAAGATTCTGCTTCAATAAATCTGCTGATAAACCGACTGCTTGCGGTTGAATCTGATAATGGCCAGAAGCAGTCTGGTAAACATGAGAAAGCTCGGGAATAAGACTTTGTTCAAAAATGAGCTGACTGTTTCTCTCAGCCAGATATTCATCTGTCTGTAACCGGTAAAGCTGCCCGTGATAACGAACATAATAATACTTGTTCCAGTGTAGCGCCGCCTGTGCATCGGCTTTGGCAGCAATAACTTCATGCTGAATCCGCTCAACCATTTCAAAAGCTGGCCGATATATACCTTCACCTTTCATCCATGCTGAAAGCAGTTGTCGCTGTCGGGGTTTTGAAAGTAGTTTTAATCTTGCGAGATCAAGCTGCTGTGCATTGCCACAATTTTTTAAATCCTCTTGTAATACTTCCTGCAGAATCTCATCGGCATCCTGCATTAATGAAGCTGTGCGGGTGACTGCCTGCTGCATTTTAGAAAAGCGGGAAGCTAAGAGCGGCCAGAGCATTGTTCGGCACCAGGCACGGTCGTAATGGGTATTATTATTTGAAGGATCATCAATAAAACTGATGTTTAATTGTTCAGCCCATTGGCAAATCTGCTCACGAGAGAGGGACAGCATCGGACGCCAGATTGGCATTTCATGACGCTGATCCAGCTGTTTCATAGCAGAGAGTCCAGAAATACCCGTGCCAGAAAACAATCTTAACAATACGGTTTCTGCCTGATCCTGCTGATGATGGGCAAGAACAAGTACTTCGCCAGATTTAATATGCTGATGATAAGCCTGATAACGCGCTTCACGGGCCTGACGTTCAAGATTACCTGCATTTACATGTACAGGCTGCACAATGCATGGAACATCAAGCTTCATACATTCAGCTTGCACATGAATACCCCAGTCCCTACTCTGAGCCTGTAACTGGTGATCAACATAGATAGCCCTGATCCGTCCAGGGCAAAGCGCCGCCATAAAATATAATAGGAGCATGGAATCCATGCCCCCACTACATCCGATCAGGAAAGAAGTTTCTGGTGGAAACTGCTCAAGCTGTTTTAAGCAACCAGACCTGAATTCTCGCTGCCAAACTTCATTAAACGTTGGTAACGTGCCTCGCATCGTTCGCTAGCATCCATTCCTTTCAATTCATCAAGTGCCTGTTTAAGCACTTCTTGAAGACGGTCCATAACCAGTTCGGGATGTAAATGTGCTCCCTCACCTTCATCGACGACATATTCTACAATACCCAGTGCCTGAAGTTTATCTGCTGTTAATGATAACGCTTCACTGGCCTGTTCTGCCTTTTCAGCAGTTTTCCATAAAATAGAGGCACATCCTTCTGGCGAGATTACCGAATAAATACTGTGTGACAGCATAATCACGCGGTCTGCAACCCCGATCCCCAGCGCACCGCCAGAGCCGCCTTCACCCAGTACCGTTGCAATAACCGGAACTTTCAGGCTTGAAAGCTGGGCAAGACTACTGGCAATAGCTTCAGCCTGTCCCCGCTCTTCAGCCCCTACACCTGGGTATGCGCCCATAGTGTCAATAAACGTAAATACTGGCAGATTGAATCGCTCTGCCATATCGAGTAGACGTTGTGACTTGCGATAGCCTTCAGGATTGCACATCCCGAAATTATGTTGCAATTTTTCACGGGTGCTACGACCGCGGTGCTGTCCTACCACCATCACCGGCTGACCATCGAAACGAGCCAATCCGCCGATCATCGCGCCATCATCGCCAAAAACGCGATCACCATGCAACGCATCGAACTCTGTAAAAATTTCGCCCACATAATCCAGAAATTGCGGACGTTCCGGGTGACGTGCAATTTGAACTGTTTTCCATGCTTTAGATTGAGCAGCTTTGTTCTTCATAGGCCGAGTATTATTCCTGAATTAACAAAATTGAGTTAATTGATAAATTTTTCCGACTGAATATTCAACTCAATATCCCAATGCTTGAACTGCACTTGCTCATCCTGCAAATCTGCAATCAGCAGAGGCCATTGTTTGGCATCACCCGAAACACTGAGTTGCCATTGTTGATCATTTACTACAGACAGTTCAATGGCAGGAAGCACCTGATCACTGCGACTATGATTGATTAAAACTGCTAAACGTAATAACAAGCAAAGATAGGCCAGTTTTTCGCCTCCTGCCCGCGTTACTTCAATTTTTGCTTCATGACGCAACTTGCGGCGATGAAAGCCCACCAGCCGAGACAGATGATTTTGATCAATCTGGGAGAATCCCGGAATATCGGAATGTTGAAGTAAATAGGCACCATGACGATGATATCCACCATGACTGATTGCAAGACCAATTTCATGCACATAGGCGGCACGACGTAGCAGGTCACGGTCATCACAAGTCAGATTTAATGATTCTGCCACGCCATCAAATAGTTGCTGGGCAGTTTTTACTACACGCTCTGCCTGTTTCGGATCAGCGTTATAGCGTCCCATCAATGCCTGTACACTACGGTCCCGAATATCTTCATGCTTAAAACGCCCCAACAGGTCATACATCACCCCTTCACGGAGTGCGCCATCTGAATATACCAGTTTATCTAGCTCCAGAACTTCAAAAACAGCATACAAGATGGCAATCCCGGCAGGTAAAACAGCACGCCGGTCATCTTTTAAACCTTCGAAATCAATTTCAGAAGCATGCTTAAACTTAAGCAGTTTCTCTTTTAATTTATATAGACCTTCACGGGTAACTTTTTCCTGCTCGTCACTCAACCCCATATTAACCATAATCTGACGGCAGGCCTTAATGGTTCCACTTGAGCCTACGACAGTATCCCATCCTTCAGTTTTATAGGTATTAGCTATTGCAGAGAGCTCTTTACGTGCAGCAACCACAGCTTTATCAAAAGCTTTTACAGAAATAGAGCCGTCAGCAAAATAGGCTTTGGTATAGGCCACACAACCCATCTGTAAAGATTCAGTATGCAAGGGTTCAAACTCTTCACCAATAATCAGCTCAGTTGAACCGCCACCAATATCGACGACTAGCCGGCGGCCACCATTAGCAATAGTATGTGAAACTCCCAGATAAATCAGACGGGCTTCTTCACGCCCTGCAATGATTTCAATCGGCTTTGGCAAGATTTCGGCAGCTTTTTGAATAAATTCATGCCCGTTTTTCGCTTGACGCAAGGCATTGGTTGCTACAATTCGCATGCGGGTAGGTTGTACTGAACCCAAACGCGCCACAAAACGGGCAAGGCAGGCTAAACCCCGCTGTTGTGCAGCTTCAGTCAAGTTTTTATTTTCATCAAGGCCGGCTGCCAGTTGAACTTTTTCTGACATTGAGGCAACTTTTTTGACTTCCCCATGATCAACTCTGGCAATTGCAAGATGAAAACTGTTCGACCCCATGTCTATGGCAGCAAGCAATTCTTCATCGATCAAAAAATCAGACATTCTTTACACATACCTTCACCGAATTGTCGCTTAGAGTAATTCACATGCTATGAATTTAAAAGACGTTTACTCAACATTTACTCGAGTTTATATTTTTTGTTTTACTTAATGATTGTGTATCACGATTGTCAGTATCGCGAGCTTCCATTAGACAAAACAACAGATAAGAGGAAAAATAACTTTAACTCTTTCATTGAACCTGATGGCTGTGTAATATTCGCAAAATTACAATGCTATCTTTAAAATACTTTTGGAGTCATACCCATGTCTGCTAATATTGTTAATACAACTGATGAAAACTTCCAGGCAGATGTTCTGGACGCTGAAACTCCAGTGCTGGTAGATTTCTGGGCAGGATGGTGTGCCCCATGTAAAGCAATTGCTCCTGTACTTGAAGATTTATCACGTGAATACGAAGGCAAGGTTAAAATCGTTAAAGTTGACGTGACTTCATGCGAAGATACGGCTGTAAAATACAATATCCGTAATATTCCAGCGCTGTTGATGTTTAAGAATGGCGAAGTTGTAGGTCAACAGGTAGGTGCTGCTCCACGCTCGAAACTGGCTGCATTTATTGACGAAAATATCTAATCTGGTTTTAAACATCCGTTATAAAAATACGCTGTTATAAAATAGCGTATTTTTTTCATGCTTAAATTGACAAACTTCCTGTTCTGACTTATATTTCATGCTCAAGAAACGTTGGAGCAATTCTCGCTCTCCACTTTCTTAAAAGATACAAAACATAAGATCGCCGCTCGGCAACAGAAAGTGTTTTATACATTTCTCTTCGATACAACTAATCAGTCATCTGAGTTTGTTATTGTGCAATTACGACGGACTTACTCATATTGCATGCGGCCGACTTTTGCTTCTTCTTAACTTCCACTTCATATGTCCCTTTTTAGACCTATCTGACCATCTATGAACTTAACCGAACTCAAGAAAAAACCGATTGGCGAACTTATTAAAATTGCTGAGTTTATGGGCCTTGAAGGAATGGCTCGTAACCGCAAGCAAGATATTATTTTTGCCATCTTGAAACGTCATGCTATGAATGGCGAAGAAATTTTTGGTGATGGTGTACTTGAAATTCTCTCTGACGGTTTTGGCTTCTTACGTTCAGCTGCGGGTTCGTATCTCGCAGGCCCAGACGATATCTATGTCAGTCCATCCCAAATTCGCCGTTTTAATTTACGTACGGGTGATACCATTACAGGTACTATTCGCCCGCCAAAGGAGGGTGAACGTTATTTTGCCCTGCTTAAAGTTAACCAGATTAACTATGACACACCTGAAAACTCACGTAACAAGATTCTCTTTGAAAACCTGACCCCACTCTTTCCAACCGAACAGCTGGTAATGGAACTTGGTAATGGTACAACGGAAGACTTGACAGCACGTGTGGTTGACCTGGTTGCTCCGATTGGTAAAGGTCAGCGTTCAATTATTGTAGCGCCACCAAAAGCCGGTAAGACCATGTTGCTGCAGAATATTGCTCAGTCAATTGTTCGTAACAACCCGGAAGTTTTTCTGATCGTGCTGCTCATCGATGAACGTCCAGAAGAAGTAACTGAAATGGAGCGGACGGTTCGTGGTGAAGTAGTAGCATCTACCTTTGATGAATCACCTGCTCGCCATGTTCAGGTAGCTGAAATGGTTATTGAAAAAGCTAAACGTCTAGTTGAACATAAAAAAGATGTGGTAATCCTGCTTGACTCGATTACCCGTCTGGCCCGTGCTTATAACACGGTAATTCCATCATCAGGCAAAGTACTGACTGGTGGTTTAGATGCACATGCTTTAGAACGTCCTAAACGTTTCTTCGGTGCTGCACGTAATATCGAAGAAGGCGGCTCTTTGACGATCATCTCAACTGCCCTGATTGAAACTGGCAGCAAGATGGATGACGTCATCTATGAGGAATTTAAAGGTACAGGTAACCAAGAAATTACCCTAGACCGCCGTATTGCAGAAAAGCGTGTTTTCCCTGCTATGAATATCAAGAAATCAGGAACGCGTCGTGAAGAGCGCCTGATGAGTGAAGAGAATCTGCGTAAAGTCTGGATTCTGCGCAAACTTCTTCATCCTATGGATGAACTGGCAGCTATGGAATTCCTGCTTGACCGTATGAAAGAAACCAAGACCAATGATGATTTCTTTGATCAGATGAAACGCAAGCAATAAGTATAGAACTGTAAAGTAAGTACTTATAATATAAAGGCCATCTATAACGATGGCCTTTATATTTTAGTTGACAAGTTTTACATATTGATACAAACGACTTAACTTCATGTTTAATTTGATTACAAGCTTTTGATTAATAAAGCCTTCATTTAAAAAAACCTATAACTTTTAAGCATTTATTTAGTACTTGTCCAATGTATTCTTCATTTTCCATTGTTATTTTCTGTTAAAAATCAGACGTTTTTTTGCATTTTTTGATCTTTTTTTAAGGTTAGGCAGTAGTAATTAAAAAATGGCAGTGATAGCATATTTACAGCCCAGTTAGTCTGCTCCATGCGTTGTTACCTATCTAACGTTAGGAATAATAAAAGCACAAAACAGGCTGGCTCAGGTTTTTTTTAATCTCAACTTTTTTATGAGAGTGATGCCATGTTATTCAAGAAAATCGCTATTGCTGCTGCAGTTGCTACTACCCTAGCTTTCGTTGGTTGTGCTAAAAAAACTGAAGATGCTGCTGCTGATGCAAACGCTGCTGCTACTGAAGCTACTGCTGCTGCAAACGAAGCAGAAACTGCTGCTGACGCTGCTGCTGTAGAAGCTGCTCCTGCTGCTGAACAAGCTGCTACTGATGCTGCTCAAGCTGCTGACCAAGCTGCTGACGCTGCTACTGATGCTGCTGGCGCTGCTACTGATGCTGCTGACGCTGCAACTAAAGCTCCAGCTGCTGATGCTAATGCAACTAATGCTACAGCTACTGACGCTCCAGCTACTGAAAAAGCTGCTCAATAATCTATACGATTATTTGTCAAAAAAGAGAGCCTTTGGCTCTCTTTTTTATTGTCTAAATCTTTAAAAAATTATAAGTTATCTTTCTATCTAACATTTTTATTATATTTCAGGCTTTCCTCTCTTCTTCTATAGTTTTTAAAAATTTCTGCTCCAGTGTCTTACAATCCAGAGCCGACCTAAAAATAATTAAAAAAAGCAGGTCAATCGACCTGCTCATTCCCCACACGTTGTCTAAATTTCTGTCCTGCTCGGAAAGTCACTACACGACGTGCTGAAATTGGAATTTCTTCACCTGTTTTTGGGTTACGACCTGGGCGCTGGCGCTTATCGCGTAACTCAAAGTTACCAAAACCGGAGAGTTTTACCTGTTCACCGGCAATCAAAGCTTGACTAATCTCATCAAAAAATAACTCAACCATTTGTTTCGCTTCACGGCGGTTCAGGCTCGTAAGCTCACTAAGATGATCGGCCATTTCTGCTTTAGTTAATGCTGTCATGAGGCCCTCAATGTCGCTTGATAAGTGTTTTCCAACACTTCAATAATTTTATCCATACCTGATTTAATTTCAGCATCTTCAAGCGTACGTGTTGGGTGTTGCCACAACAGCGCAAATGCTAGTGAGCGTTTGCCCTCTTCAACACCTTGACCCGTATACACATCAAACAGCCAAGCTGAGTGAAGCAGCTCACTGCCTGTTTGTTCGATTAACTGCTGAATTTCACTAACATTTATCTTATCACTAATTAAAAGCGCAATATCACGTCGAACCGATGGAAAACGTGATAATTCTGTAAAATTAGATACATAAGATTGCAAAACAGCCTTTTGATCCAGTTCGGCAACCCAAGTGATACCTAAATCAAGCTCATCTTCAAGTGAAGGATGCAAACGTCCCAGATAACCCACGGTTTTTCCATCCACCAGAATCTCGGCTGACTGCCCAGGATGTAACCATGATCGTTCTGAAGGAACATACTCGACCTTAATCCGGGCTGCTGCCAAAATTGCTTCTACATCACCTTTTAAGTCAAAGAAATCCATCACTTGAGCTTTAGCATGCCAAGACTCAGGTACACGGGATCCAACTGCAATAAGGGCCAGAGTTGGAATTTGCTGAAGGCCAGAGATATCAGTTGCATTCTGATAGTCAAAGCGCAAACCCAGTTCAAACAGGCGCACACGGTTTTGCTGACGGTTCAGGTTATATTGTACACATGGAATCAGGCTCGATAATAAAGTACTTCGCATGGCAGCGAGATCACTTGAGATCGGATTCGCCAACATTAATGGATGTACCTGTGGATTAAGCTGCTTTTCAAGTTTAGCATCAGCAAAACTGAAGCTGATGGCTTCCTGGTATCCCAAGGTTGCGATAGTCTGACGTAATTGACCAAGCTCAAGCTGATCCTGATATTTTGCCAGTTTGACATCAATGACCGGTAGACTGATCTGGATGTTGTCATAACCATCTATTCGAGCGACTTCTTCGATCAGGTCTTGATATATGGCCAAGTCATAACGATGTGAAGGTGGCACAACTATCCAGTGTCCTTCAGCTCGTATTTCAACCCGGCAGCCTAAACGCGTTAAAGCGTCTGTAATGAACTCTCCATCAAGCTGATAACCCAGTAATTGGTCAACCTGTGTCTGTTTCAGCTCAATGGCATCACGTGTTGGTAAAAGCTCAGACTGTTCCACCACTGTAATTGGACCGAAGTCACCACCTGCCAGTTCCTGAATCAATTGAGATGCGCGGTTCATGGCCAGTATTGGCAACTCAAAATCCACGCCACGTTCATAGCGCTGTGAAGCATCCGTATGCAGTCCGAAACGGCGGGCACGTCCAGCAATAGCAAGTGGTGCAAAGAATGCAGACTCAAGGAAGATTTCCGTAGTTTCATCAGAAACTGCAGAAGACAGGCCTCCCATAATTCCGGCAATTGCTAATGCTTTTTCATCATCAGCTATGACCATTATATCCTCAGAAAGTGTAACTTCCTGCTCATTGAGCAAGACCAGTTTTTCTTGCGGGTTTGCCTGACGGACATGTACCGCACCTTGTACATTGCCAGCGTCAAAAGCATGTAATGGTTGGCCTAGCTCCATTAATACATAGTTGGTAATATCGACCAGAATACTATGCTGACGAATTCCGGAACGGGCCAGAGCCTGCTCCATCCAGAGTGGAGTAGCTGCTTTGGTATTTACATGTTTAATAACCCGGCCCAGGTAACGTGGACAGCCAGCAGTGTCCACAATCACTTTCTTTTCATCGGCAATAGTGGCTGCAACGTCTGCAACTTCAGGTGCAGTAACTGCCAACTGGTTAATTACTCCAATTTCACGGGCAATACCGCGAATGCTGAAGCAGTCACCACGGTTAGGTGTAATACTGATATCAATGACATGATCGTCAAGATTAAGATATTCACGGACGTTCATACCAATCGGTGCATCATCTGGCAGCTCAAGCAGTCCATCAAGTTTATCTTCAAGATCAATTTCAGAGGCACCACAGAGCATTCCCTGAGATTCAACACCACGAAGTTTGCCTTTTTTAATTTTGAAATCACCAGGCAAAACTGCCCCAATTGTTGCGACTGCTGCTTTCATACCTGCACGCACATTAGGTGCACCGCATACAATCTGTAAAGGTTCATCCGAACCAATATTAACAGTCGTTACACGCAGACGGTCTGCATCAGGATGCTGCTCTACACTTAGAACTTCACCCACGACAACTCCGGTAAAAGGTTTTGCTGCCGGTGACATATCATCGACTTCAAGACCGAGCATTGTCAGTTGATTTGACAGCGTTTCACTATCGATGGCCGGATTTACCCAGCTACGTAACCAATTTTCGCTAATTTTCATATCGATTAAACCTTACAAATTTTCAAATCTTGTCTTAAGCAAATTGGCGCAAGAAACGCACATCGTTCTGGTAGAACATCCGCAGGTCATTGATGCCATAACGCAGCATAGCGAAGCGCTCTACTCCCAGACCAAATGCGAAGCCTTTATATTTTTCAGGGTCTATACCAGCAGCTTGCAGTACGTTCGGATGTACCATACCGCAGCCCAGCACTTCCAGCCAGCGGCCACGTTCATCCATAATATCCACTTCCGCACTAGGCTCAGTAAACGGGAAATATGAAGGGCGGAAACGGACCTTCAAGTCCTTTTCAAAGAACTCATTAAGCAGGTTAATCAGCAGGCCTTTAAGTTCTGCAAAGCTGGTATTTTCTGCGACATATAATCCTTCAATCTGGTGAAACATTGGTGAATGGGTCTGGTCTGAATCACAACGGTAAACGCGGCCCGGGCATACAATACGAATAGGTGGCTCAGACGTTTCCATAGTGCGAATTTGTACACCCGAAGTATGGGTACGCAATAAATGCTTGGCATCAAAATAGAAAGTATCATGCATGGCACGTGCCGGATGGTGGCCAGGAATATTCAATGCTTCAAAGTTATGATAGTCATCTTCAACTTCTGGTCCGGTTGCAATAGTAAAACCGGCTTTAGTAAAGAACTGACAGATGCGCTCTTGTACCTGAGTCACTGGATGGATACTGCCCATGCGCTGGCCACGGCCCGGCAAAGTAATATCAATAGTCTCACTGGCAAGTTTTTGTTGTAATGCAGCCTGCTGTAATTCTTTCTGACGTTCTGTTAGCGCAGTATTGATCGCTTCACGTACGGCATGAATGGCAGCACCCTGAATCTTACGTTCTTCAGGGTCCATTTTGCCCAGTGCCTTGGACTGTTCTGCTAGCTGGCTTTTTTTACCCGTAAATTGAACGCGTACTTGGTCGAGTGTAGCAAGGTCTTGAGCCGCTGCAATTGCAGCCAGCGCTTCAGTGGTCAGGGCTTCCAGTGACATATTAACTCTCAAAGCATCAAAGTTGGAAATATAATAAAACTCTGCATTCTAACAGTTTTTATCTGGATTGATGAAGCCATCAGGCAGGAAAATTAGATTGGCAGGATGATTTATAAAAAGTATAAGATAAGGTGAATGACAATGAGATCAACCCCAATGGCACTCGATCAAATCTGGAAACAACAATTAAGTCTTGTTACTTATGGCAATGAATATTTAAGTCATGACCTGCCCTTTAGCCGCTGGCTACATCATTCTATTTTTCAGCAACATATCTTCAGTTTTCGCAACTTGCATACACAGCACTTGCTAGCCCAGCATTTTCAAATCTGGCTGGAGGGTTTAAAGAAACGTGGGGTTTACCGTTTAAGTCTGCACAGTTCAAATTTATTGATTGATGAGAAAAACCCGAATGCAAATGTTGAGCTGTTGCCATTTGCTCATTTTATTGTCAGTCATGAGCATCAAAAAAAGACAGCATGGATTTTCGGAAAGGAACTGGCTGAATGGTATATTGCTGAAAACGATTTTGAAGCACCTGCTGGACAACGTCTGGATAAGCGTCATGAAACATTCTGGAGCTATGAGTTACCAGGGCGTTTATCCAAACTGGTTGATATTGACCTGCAAGATGCCAATTGGGATGAAATACACCAGTTCATTGAACAGGAACTTTTCAGAACCCAATTTGCCCAAGGTTATGTAGAGCCTGCAAACCGCCACCTACCATATTACGGTGTCAGTGAGCCAGCATCCCAAGTAGCGTCTGACAGTATATCATTACAATATTTGGCCTTAATTCCAACTGACTATTCTGCCGATATTGCACATGAACTATTACACCGGGTAACTGCACTGTCAGAATTTGTCGAGTATAAGCGTAAACATCCTTTTGATGAGCAGGGTACGACTTTAACGCCTGAAGAACAGATTAACCTGAGACATTTTTCTCAAAAAATTGATGACCTGCTCAGCAAGCTGATCGTTAAAGTTGCCAATCACTATAAATCTGCACAGTTAACTTATGTAGAACCGGTAGCAACCCCACTAGATAGTCCAGCAGTTACCCTGGCACAACCCGTACGTAAAGAAAAAGTACCAGCAGGTACACATAAAGCCGGCATGGGAAATGTGATTAAATTGCTTCTTTTAACAATCGTAATTTGTGTCGTCGCCTATTATTTTGGATTGTAACAGCTAGATATTTCTACTATCTAACCCAAAGTTGTGTTCATATTGAGTCTATGACCCAGTATGAACACAATGTCATAACTCTAATAATCAGCTTAGAGAAACTTGACGCAATTTATGAATTAAATCAGTTTCTATTTTTAGATTTACTCATCATTATTATCAGTCAAAATAAAAATTTAAAGTTTTATACAAGATTTATAAGCGAGTTGCTCCCGCTCATGATAAAAATTAGTGCTGGAAGAATAATTTTGGGCCTTATAGTAATAAATAAAATATTTTAACTATTTTCAACAATTTAAAGGCTTACTTTACTTACGACCAGATGTTTTTAAAGATAATAAAAAAGACTGCAAAAGCAGTCTTTTTTAGATCATCGAAGATGATTAAGCAGCTAACGCACCTTTAGCTTTTTCAGCTAAAGCAGCAAAAGCAACTGCATCATGCATAGCGATGTCAGCAAGTACGCGACGGTCGATGATTACCTGAGCTTTTTTCAGACCAGAAATCATACGGCTGTAAGACAGACCGTTTTGACGCGCACCAGCATTGATACGTGCAATCCATAAAGAACGGAACTGACGTTTCTTCTGACGACGGTCACGGTAAGCGTATTGACCAGCTTTGATTACTGCTTGGAACGCTACGCGGTAAACGCGTGAACGAGCGCCATAGTAACCTTTAGCACGAGCAAGAATTTTTTTGTGACGGCGATGAGCCTGTACACCACGTTTTACACGAGCCATTTATAATCTCCTTAGATGTATGGGCACATACGACGAACTGAAGCAACGTCACTTACGTGAACCATTACACAGCCGCGCAATTGACGGATACGCTTAGCAGATTTTTTGGTCAAAATGTGGCGTTTGAACGCTTGTTTACGCTTGAAACCGTTTGCAGTCGCTTTGAAACGTTTAGCTGCACCACGGCGAGTTTTTAACTTTGCCATAACAACCTCTTTAAGCACCTGTTCGGCTCGTCTGCACCATTGCAATAACGACCTGCAGGTAAGGAAGGCGACATTTTATAGCAACTCTGCCTAAAACAAAAGCAATTAATTGGCTTTTCATAATTTTAATCGGGCTTCAATACAGAAGATATATTTCTTGAATAATTTAGAAATGATGGAAATTTCAGCTTTTATTCAGGAGTATAATCACTACAAAAATATGTAGAACCCTGTTATATGTCTAACCAGCATGATGCTTTTGCCGCCTTGCGGTATCGAGACTTCTCGATTATTACACTCAACCAGTTTTGTCTCACTCTTGCCATTCTGATTCAAGAAATTATTGTTGCCTATTCTCTTTATCAAATTACCAAAGATCCTCTCACGTTGGGGCTGATTGGACTGGCAGAAGCCATACCATTTATTGCACTTTCCTTATGGGGTGGCTATTTTGCTGACCGCTTTAATAAGCAGACGATTATGAAAGTTTGCCTGTTTTTTGCAGCCCCCTTGCCGCTTATCTTATGGTGGCTCTTTCATGCCTATGCAATAGATTCGATCACAATTAACAGTCTTTCTTGGGGAATCTATGCAGTTATTTTTGGACTAGGCACCATTCGCGGTTTTTACAACCCTTCTGCGACCTCCCTAAAACCTTTTCTGATTCCCAAAGCCATCTATGCCAATGGTGCAACATGGACCACCATTGGCTGGCAAAGTGGTGTGATTTTAGGCCCGATGCTAGGTGGTTTTATGTTGGCCTTTCTTGGCCGTGAAACCAGCCTGATTGCTGTTTCAATATTACTTGCCCTGTGTTTTATGCTTATTAATCTGCTTCAAAAACGTAATTTTCCTGTGATGGAAGAACATCGAGTGCTGGATTCACTGGGTGAGGGGTTTCGCTTTATCTGGAAAACCAAAATTGTACTGTGGGCCATTTCTCTGGACCTTGTTTCAGTCCTGTTCGGTGGTGTCATCGCACTGCTGCCCATTTTTGCAGAAGATATTTTGAAGGTCGGACCCGAGGGCCTAGGCTACTTGCGCGCTGCTCCTTCAATTGGCGCCCTAGTTACCATGATAGCTTTAACCAAATTCCCTCCCACTCAGCATGCCTGGCGCAACATGTTACTGGCAGTTGCTGGTTTTGGTATATTTACCCTGCTGTTTGCCTTTTCAGATCATGTGTGGCTTTCACTTTTCGCTCTTGCCATGACTGGAGCTTGTGACAGTATTTCTGTAGTTATCCGACAGACTATTTTACAGATTTTTCCTCCCGAAAATATGCGGGGCCGTGTAGCTGCCGTAAATGGAATGTTTGTTTCATCTTCAAATGAACTGGGCGCATTTGAATCGGGCCTGGCGGCCAAATATATGGGTACAGTTATGGCGACAGTATTTGGCGGCTGCATGACCATGGCTGTAGTCGTAGTTAGTTGGGCCAAAACCAAAGATCTATTTGGTATAGATATAACCCAGAGTTCAGATAATCAATTCAAATAGATATTTGGCTTGGGGCGCCTAGGCCTTTTCAGACTTCTTTTATATTGTCATCTGGATAGAAACAGATAATACTTAGCCGCCAGAGCTGGCCGAACGGGCAACGGCTCACTTTATCTAATAATGAAATGAATGAACTTATGAAATATGCTCTTCCTGTTCTATTTCTAATGGGTCTGCCGCTAAGTACAAGTTATGCTGCGGCACCAGCAACCATGAAACTTACCCCACAAACCAGTTCTGCATTACCTGCACATTTAACAACACGCATTCAGTGGGTCCGTTTTCCTCAGCCAGTTTATAAAGATGAGGATTTAAAGGGCCAAGATCGCCACGCCATCATTCGTATTTATGCAGATGAAACAGGTAAGGTTAATAAAGCTGCAATTCAGGAAAGTACGGGTATTAAAACTCTTGATGACATCCTGCTGAATGCTGTGCAACAAGCTCAAGTCAAAGCCTATACTGAAAATGACACAGCTTTGCCAGTGATTGGCTATCAGGCTTTTAGCCTGAAATTAGACGATAATGCCGATCAGGACTGTCTTTATAATTTTAATTCAGAAAACTGGTTGGCTCAGCAACAGCATAAAAAAGTTCCTTTCCAGTATCTAAATCAGCCTCAACTGGAAATTAATCGCGACCAGTTGAATGGTTATGATCGTAGCATTAAATTTAGTTTTAAAAGCAATAAACACGGTAATATCAAAAAAGTAAAAATACAGCAGGGTTCAGGAACCTACGCACTTGACCAGGCAGTAATACAGGCGGTTTCACAGGTACAAATTTCTGCTCCGCGTAAATTCTGGATTTATAAAAAGTCACACTTTAAAGACCAGATTCATTTTAAGCTGGAAGAATGCCAGTAAATTTCCAGAAATACAGGGAGTAGCTATTCTACTTCCTGTATTAAAATAAAATATAAGCTAAATAAATAAAAAGATAACGTCCTGTTTTGGCCAAGGTCACCATCAACAGAAATCTTAAAAATTTTTCTTTTAACAGCCCCGCAATTAGGGTAATCGGATCACCAATGACTGGTAACCAGCTAAGTAACAGTGACCAATATCCATATTTATAATAAAAGTTCTGTGCTTTTTGTATCTTGGCTTCAGATACCGGAAACCACTTCTTATACTTATAGTGTTCAATATGAATTCCCAGCCACCAATTTATACATGAACCTAAAATGTTTCCGGCACTGGCAACCATTAATAGCAATAGAGCTGAATAATGTTGTTGCGCCAGCAAACCAAGTAATACTGCCTCAGACTGCAAGGGCAATAGAGTCGCTGCACCAAATGCAGATATAAACAGTAGAAGGTATGCCATTGAAGATCAGTCCCAGATAAGGACTGAAGTATAAACTGTCTCTATGGCTGGGTTATCTACTCTACAATAAATTAAAGCTGAATAGATAAAGCCCGCTGTATGGCAGGACGTGCTGTCAGGCGCTCTACATATTCTTTCACATATGGATAGTCTTCTAACTGAATTCCCTGCCATTCATAGCGTAAAATCCAGGGTAAAATTGCCATATCTGCAATAGAGTATTCCCCAGCTACAAATTTTTGGCCGATGAGCTGTTTGTTTAATACGTTATACAAGCGCTTTGTTTCATTTAGATAGCGCTCTATGGCATATGGAATTTTTTCCGGCGCAAAACGGCTAAAATGATGATTTTGCCCAAGCATCGGGCCAAGTCCGCCCATTTGCCACATTAACCATTGTTCAACCTCTACCCGTTCCTGCTCATCCTGTGAATAGAAAAGGCCTGTTTTGCGGCCCAGATATTGCAAAATTGCGCCTGATTCAAAAACAGAAATAGGTTCACCACGTGGCCCATCCTGATCAACAATTGCCGGAATTTTATTGTTAGGAGAAATTTTCAGAAAGTCTGGCTGAAACTGGTCATTTTCCATAATATTGATCGGAAAAATCTGATAATCCAGCTCCATTTCTTCAAGGGCAATCGTAATCTTATGGCCATTTGGCGTAGCCCAATAATACAGATCAATCATTTGTTATCCTTTCACTGCTATAGTTATTGTCATGAACAAACGCATTATATCTGTCTTTATAACACAGTTTTATAAATAACTTCTGTGACTGCACCATTAAAAGTTTGAAGTTTATGACTGAAATAACCCTATTTAAAGTGCACAAATTCTCATAGCAAGAGATTTGAGAATTTTTTAAAAATCTCTCTTGATTTTTTTTACTGGCATACCGATATATCTAGTACAGCAATGATCTTCCGGATATTGCTGGTAATTACTGTTGATGCCAAGCGTAACACTAGTTCTTGTTTATACAACTTTGCTGAACTCATCAGGAGGTTATATCAATGAGTAGCGTAAGCCTTAGTCCACTTTTCCGTCGTAGTATTGGTTTTGACCGTTTAAATGATTTATTCGACTACGCCATGCAAAGTGAGGCACCGAACTATCCACCTTACAATATTGAAAAGCTGGGCGATAATCAGTACCGTATTGTGGTGGCAACTGCCGGTTTTAAACAGCAGGAATTGGCGATTAATCTGGAAAACCGGGTTCTGACTATTACCGGCAAGCCAGACAATGAAACAGGCGATCATAGTGTTGAGTACCTGCATAAAGGAATTGCACGTCGTTCCTTCAAGCTTTCATTACGTCTGGACGAGCATATTGAAGTACAACAAGCTGATTATGAAGATGGCTTATTGATCATCGAATTGCAGCGAATTGTGCCTGAAGAGAAACTGCCACGCCAGATTGCAATTGGCCGTAAAGCTAATGAAAGTGAAGCTGGCAAAGTTTATGAGATTCCTGCTTCTCAAGAATAAAGGGTTAAATTTTTAACTCTTCAATAAAAAAGCACCGCATTCGCGGTGCTTTTTGATATGAGATAATTACTTTTTCTTTTTCGGTCCAAGTAACATACCCATTTGACGGCCTTCCATTTTTGGTGCCTGTTCAACTACACCAATTTCAGCGACATCTGCTTCAATCTTTTGCAATTGAGCCAAACCAAGTTGCTGGTGAGCCATCTCACGGCCACGGAAACGTAAAGTAATCTTTACTTTATTTCCTTCTTCCAAGAACTTGATAATTGCACGCAATTTAACTTGGTAATCACCAACATCAGTAGCTGGACGCAACTTGATCTCTTTGACTTGCACCTGATGCTGTTTTTTCTTTGCATCTTTTTGCTTTTGCTTTAGGTCAAACAAGTGCTTGTTGTAATCCATGATTTTACAAACAGGCGGTTCTGCATTAGCAACGATCTCGACCAGGTCAAGATCTGATTCTTCTGCAGCACGCAACGCTTCAGCAAGTGAAACGATTCCTTTTTGTTCACCATCCGCAGCAACGAGGCGTACTTCTTTCGCACGGATCTCGTCATTAATGGCAGGACGGTTACTCTTAGCACCTTGTTGCTGGTTACGGTCAGGCTGTTTAATCTTTATTACTCCACAATATACCGGCCGCGTTCGGCTACGGCTACTTTCACTAGGTCATTGAAGGCATCAATAGACATAGTACCTAAATTTTTTCCTGAGCGGGTACGCACGTTGACCGTACCTTCCTCTACTTCCCGATCACCTAGAACCAGCAAGTAAGGAATGCGCTCAAGTGTACGTTCACGAATCTTAAAGCCGATTTTCTCATTTCTCAAGTCAGAAATTGCACGAATTCCGTTTTCCTTAAGTTTGGCCACTACCTGCTCGCAGGCCTGTGCCTGAGAATCGGTAATGTTCATGACACATGCTTGAACTGGCGCAAGCCAAGGTGGCATAAAGCCCGCATAATGTTCAATAAGTATACCAATAAAACGTTCAAAACTGCCAAGAATTGCACGATGTAACATAACCGGCTGATCACGTTCATTATCTTCAGTCACAAATGAAGCATCTAAACGTTCTGGTAAATTAAAGTCACACTGGATTGTACCACATTGCCAGACACGGCCTAAGCAGTCTTTCAGTGAGAATTCAATCTTCGGACCATAGAATGCACCCTCACCCGGTTGTAGCTCCCATTCTAAACCTGCCGCATCGAGTGCATCTGCCAGAGATTTTTCAGCCATGTCCCAAAGTGCATCATCACCTACACGTTTTTCTGGACGTGTAGACAGCTTCATCTGTACATCTTCAAAACCGAAATCTTTATAGACGTCCAGAGTCAATTTGATGAAGTCTGCAACTTCAGGCCCGATCTGCTCTTTGGTACAGAAGATATGTGCATCATCTTGAGTAAAGCCGCGAACACGCATAATACCATGAAGTGAACCAGACGGCTCGTTACGGTGGCACGAACCAAATTCAGCCAGACGGATCGGCAGGTCACGATAAGATTTCAGGCCCTGATTAAACACCTGAACATGACATGGGCAGTTCATTGGCTTTACGGCATAGTTACGGCTTTCAGAGTGGGTCGTAAACATATTGTCGGCATAGTTAGCCGCATGACCCGATTTTTCCCAGAGTGTAAAGTCTACGATCTGTGGAGTCTTGATTTCTAGATAGCCATTATCCTGCTGTACTTTACGCATGTACTGCTCAAGAACCTGGTAAATAGTCCAGCCATTCGGGTGCCAGAACACCATGCCTGGTGCCTCTTCCTGCATATGGAACAGATCGAGCGCTTTACCGATTTTACGGTGATCACGCTTTTCAGCTTCTTCAATACGCTTGATATAAGCCGCAAGCTGTTTCTTGTCTGCCCATGCAGTACCATAGATACGTTGCAGCTGTTCATTCTTGGCATCTCCACGCCAGTAAGCGCCAGAGATTTTAGTCAGTTTGAATGATTTCAAGAATTTGGTATTAGGTACATGTGGTCCACGGCACATATCCAGATAGTCCTGATGATAATACAGCCCCATCTGGGTTTCTTCTGGCATGTCTGCAATCAGACGTAATTTATACTCTTCTCCGCGTGCAGTAAATTCAGCAATTACTTCATCACGGGGGGTCATTTTCTTGATGACATCATAATCCTGATCGATGAGCTTTTTCATACGCTCTTCAATCGCTGCCATATCATCCAGAGTAAACGGACGTGGCATCCAGATGTCGTAGTAGAAACCTTCTTCAATGACCGGACCAATCACCATTTTCGCTTCTGGAAACAGCTGCTTAACTGCATGACCCACTAAATGTGCGCAAGAATGACGGATAATCTCGACGCCTTCTTCATCTTTCGGGGTAATGATTTGCAAGGTTGCATCTTCTGTAATGAGGTCAGAAGCATCAACCAGTTGACCGTTTACACGACCGGCAACTGTATTTTTTGCAAGCCCGGGTCCAATGCTTTGGGCAACGTCCATAACAGAAACAGCTTGATCGAATTGTTTTTGATCGCCGTTTGGCAACGTGATAATTGGCATAAAATGAATCCTTAAGGAGTGATGCCCCGTACCATAGGGCATTTCACCGCGAGATTATGATCGAGGAAAACCTCAAAAATATAAAAACGGTGGATAGAACAAATTTCGTTAAGAATTTTACACGTCTTGGCTTTATGAAGAAACAGCAAAAACGATAAAATCCTGTATTGTGAGTGATTTAGTTTATTGTACATAATGAACTGAACCTACAAAACAGCTTTCACCATAATTTGAAAGAATAATATTTTAGTTTTAGAATCAAAATTAAATATTTGATTTATATAGCAATTAAACAGGAACTAAGACTAAAGCATAAATGAAGTCCGGACCTGAAAGACCTATCTTTTCATAAGCTGAAAGAATAAAACAATGATGAAAGGGAGTTATAAAAATGGTGAGTGCTTATGATGAATTACCGCGCACCCCTGCAAATTTCGTGGCACTTTCTCCTCTACGTTATCTAGAACGTGCAGCATATATCTACCCTCATCAGGCAGCGATTATTCATGGTTCACGCCAGATCAGCTGGCGGGAAACCTATCAGCGCTGTCGGCAGTTTGCCGATCAGCTGCAAAAGCTGGGTATCCAGAAAAACGATACTGTATCGGTGCTTTTGCCAAATGTGCCTGCGATGATTGAGGCACATTTTGCTGTACCAATGGCAGGGGCAGTTCTGAACACCTTAAATACCCGCCTGGATGCCAAAACTTTAGCCTTTATGCTCGAACATGCAGAGAGTAAAGTTTTACTGGTCGACCCTGAGTTTTCTACTTTAGCAAAAGAAGCGCTGGCACTGGTTTCACAAGATATTTATGTCATAGATGTGGATGATGCCGAATATGAAAACTGCTTTAATGCACCGATTGGTGAAATTGAATATGAAGACTGGCTGACTGAAGGCAATGCTGATTTTGAATGGCATCTACCGCAAGATGAATGGGATGCTATTAGTCTGAACTATACCTCAGGCACTACCGGCAACCCCAAGGGAGTGGTTTATCATCATCGCGGTGCGTATATCAATGCTGCAAGTAATATCATTGCCTGTGGCATGACGCCACGTGCAACGTATTTATGGACCCTGCCCTTATTTCACTGTAATGGCTGGTGTTTTGCCTGGACCATGGCAGCAAATGGTGGGACCAATGTCTGCCTGCGCAAAGTTGACCCAGAACTGATCTTTAAACTGATTGCCGAGCATAAGGTGGATTATTTCTGTGGAGCTCCAATAGTGCTTTCCATGCTGATCAATACACCAGCAGAGAAACGAACTTATTTTGATCATCGCGTTGAAGTCATGGTGGCTGGTGCTGCGCCACCTGCTGCAATTATTGAAGGCATGCGTAATATTGGTATCAATGTTACGCATGTTTACGGATTGACAGAAACTTATGGCCCATCTGCACTTTGTGCATCACAGGCAGGCTGGAGTGACCTGACCATACAGGAGCAGGCACAATTACATTCACGTCAAGGTGTTCCATATCCGCTTCAAGATGGTATGAAGGTACTTGACCCAGAAACCATGCTACCTGTGCCAAATGATGGACAGAGCATGGGGGAAATCATGTTCCGCGGTAATATTGTCATGAAGGGTTATTTAAAAAATCCGGAAGCAACAGCAGAGGCGTTTAAAGGGGGCTGGTTCCATACCGGTGATCTCGCCGTATGTCAGCCTGATGGCTATGCCAAGATTACTGATCGTGCCAAGGATGTAATTATTTCGGGCGGAGAAAATATTTCATCACTTGAGGTTGAAGAGGTGCTTTATCAGCATCCGGCAGTGCTAACTGCTGCAGTAGTTGCCAAACCGGACCCACGCTGGCAGGAAGTACCCTGTGCTTTTGTGGAGTTAAAAGAGGGTATAAGTATTTCTGCGGAAGAACTTACTGAACACTGTAAACAGGGACTAGCCCGCTTCAAGGTGCCTAAAGAGATCATCATCACTGATATTCCGAAGACCTCCACCGGAAAATTGCAAAAATTTATTTTACGTGAATGGGCCAAGGAGCGCTCAGTAGGTGAATTTGGCTAAAATAGCCAATTCTAAATGACGTACTCCATACCAGCCAGCTTAACTGCTGGCTTCCATTAAAAATAGGAGTAAGTAAAATGGCGGATTTAAACCGTTTTATACAAGCTCAGGCACAATATTATAATCAAGCACTGGATGAGCTTAGAACCGGACATAAGCGCAGCCACTGGATGTGGTTTATCTTTCCACAGCTTAAAGGATTAGGGCATAGCCATGCCGCGACCTATTACGGTATCAATAACCTGGAAGAAGCCCAAGCTTTTCTGCGTCATCCAATTTTGGGCCAGCGTTATCTGGAACTCTGCCAAGTTCTAGCTGACTTATCTGAAACAGATATTCATATAATTTTCGGCTCGCCTGATGACATGAAATTAAAATCCTCTTTAACAGTGTTCAAGAGAGCCAGTGAGCACAAAAATCCTTTATTTCAAGTTTTGCTAGATAAATATTTTCAGGGAGCTGAAGATCAGCGAACGTTGCAGCTTTTATCTCATTCTTGAAGTAAAGATATAAATCTCTATATAGTTATATACATAGCAAGTTAGATAAATTATTAAACTTTATCTATTTCATTATTTTAAATACTATAAAAATCCTATTTACATAAGGAGAATAGCAGTGAGCAGTAAAACTACTACGCGCATGACCCATTTATTTCAGCAGCTCGGGCTTGATTCTTCTGAAGCAGCTATTGCTCAATTTATTGAACAGCATCAACTGGCTGCTCCTGTCTATATCAGTGAAGCTAATTTCTGGACCACTGCACAAAGCCAGTTTATTCGGGAACACATGAAGTCAGACGATGACTGGGCCATTGTCATTGACCAGCTCAATGAATCACTGCATGAAGATTCAGTTAAAAAATTATAATGCATTCAGTGATTATAATAAAAAAGCGGCATATATACCGCTTTTGCTTAACTGTGTTATCTCTGATCCGAGATTAAAGCAACCTGCTGGATATAGTTGACCAGTTTGTTTTTAGATTCAAGCAATTCTTCTTCACTTACCTGCTTGGCAACATCACGCTGAATTCGCAGCAGATGTTGACGTAAAGTATGGCGTTCAGCAGCATTATAAAGTTTTACAAACTCATTAATAACCGGATCACCCTGGTCAATAATACGGTCTACCCAACGCATGAGCTGTGCCTGTTTTTTTGCACCTTGCTGTGGCGTCAGGTAAGAGAGAATCATGGTTTCATCTTCATTACGCAGCAGCTTACCGATCCGCTGGAATTGACGCCGACGGGCTTCATGTGAAGTTATTGATTCAACTTCCAGTAAAGCGTCTATTAAACGCTCTTCTACCGGCAGCTTCTCAATTTGCTTACGTGGCAGCTCTGCCAGTTGTGCACCTAAAGCAGCCATGCGCTGAACTGCTTTTTTTTGTTCAGTTTTACTTGCACGTCCCTCTAAAACTTCAAAGTCTTCTTCAGTAAAACGTGTTGGACGACGCGCCACAGTTATTCAGCCTCATAAAATTTTGCTGCAAATAATGCCTGAATTTCCGATAAAGCTTTTTCTTCATCCGGACCGTCAATCACAATTCGCAAAGTAGTACCCTTACCTGCACCAAGCATGAGTAAGGACATAATATTTTTTGCATCAATCAGTTTATCATTTTTACCGATCTGAATTGAAGAACGAAACTTGGTCGTAACCTCAATCAACTTACCTGATGCACGCGCATGTAAACCTAGTTTGTTAATTACGTCAACTGTTGTATCAATCATGACCAGTGCTTCATTTCTCTATGTAAGACCTGAATAGACCATTGTGCCTCAAGCGATTTTTTTAGTCTATCCACGATATAAACTGAACGATGTTGCCCACCCGTACATCCGATTGATACTGTCATATAATGACGATGGCCTTTGGCGAAGGCCGGGAGCCACTTGTTGAGAAAGTGGTAAATATCCAAGAACATCTCATTGGGTTGATCACTTGATTCAAGGAATTTTCTTACCGGCTCATCCAGTCCCGAATACTTGCGTAATTCCAGGTCCCAATGCGGGTTGGGCAAATGCCTTACATCAAATACATAATCTGCGTCTAATGGAATACCATGCTTATAACCGAATGACTGTAAAATCAGGATTAAACGGTTAGCTTGCCCCAATTTTGAAAGCAAGGTGTGTTTCAGGTCATGTACACTTTTATCAGTCGTATCAATATGTACAGTGGCACGAAACTGAATAGGCATGAGCAGCTGTTTCTCTTCCTGAATACATTCATTCAGGCTCTTAAACCGGCTCGCCAAAGGATGCGGACGTCGTGAAGCACTAAATCGCGCAATCAGTTCCTGATCCTGTGTAGTCAGATAAATGACATCAACTGACCCATGCTGTTGTAACTGCTCAAAAACCTGATCAAATTCTTGTAAATCGGCCCGGGTACTACGTACATCTACACCAAGTGCCAGCTGCTCAAGATTATTTTCACGATCTAATTTTAAAACAATTTCTGTCAGCAATGCCAATGGCAGGTTGTCGATACAGTAATAACCCAAATCTTCAAGAACCTGCAATGCAGATGATTTTCCTGAACCGGATTGTCCTGTCACGATCAAAATACGCTTCATGGCAATAACTGTCCTTATTATATCTTTATGCTTCAGTGAGAATAATTGACCTGCAAGTTGTCAATCAGACGTGTATTTCCAAGCTTGGCTGCTACAAACAATACAAGACTCTGATTAAACTCATGTACAGCCTGGAGCTCAGGCGTGCGCGCCTCTACATACTCCACAACCAGACCCGCCTGTGTCAATTGACTTTTCACATGATCTAACACTTGTGACAAAGCTTGGCCCTGCTGTAACTCGAGTTCAGCATTTTTTAAACTTTGATAAATTGACGGAGCAAGCTGACGTTCTTCAGTACTCAGATAACCATTACGTGAACTCAAAGCCAGTCCATCTGCAGCTCGGGTAATTGGCACTCCAATGACCTCGAGAGGCAAATTCAAATCACGTACCAGCTGGCGAATGACTGCCAATTGCTGATAATCTTTCTGGCCAAAAAATGCATAATTCGGCTGTACTATATTAAACAGCTTGGTTACGACTACAGCTACACCATCGAAGTGACCCGGACGTGATTTCCCACACAGATCATCCGTAATTTTACCCACGCTAATATTGGTCAGACGAGGTTGTGAACCATACATTTGCTCTACACTTGGTGCAAAAATTATATCGCAGCCAGCATCTGCCAGCAGGTGACTATCCTGCTCCAGGGTACGCGGATAATTTTCGAAATCTTCATTCGGTCCAAACTGGATTGGATTTACGAAAATACTGACGACAACAACATCACATAATTTACGTGCCTCACGCACTAAATTCAGATGACCTTCGTGTAAATTTCCCATAGTCGGTACAAAACCGATAATTTTACGCGCTGTACGAGCAGGATTTAGAGAGGCACTTAATCCTTGAATGGTCACTTCAGTTTTCATAAATTACAACTCAACCTGGAAAGTATGTTCTCTAGCTGGAAAAGACTGATTCTGTACTGCCTGATGGTAGGCCTTGAAAGCATCCAGAATTGCAGTTTCACCACTTTGCTCTTTCATAAAATTACGCACAAAGCGTGCTACACGCCCAAAAGACAGTCCCAACATATCCTGTACGACCAATACCTGGCCATCCGTCTCTGCACCAGCACCAATACCGATCACTGGAGTATGCGGAAACAGTTCAGTAATTTCTTTACCCAGCTGGGCAGGCACACATTCAAGTAATAATACCGCTGCCCCTGCTTCAACTACTGCTCTACAGTCAGCAATTAGCTGATCAGCGGCTTCACGACTTTTTGCCTGTAACTTGTAGCCACCTAGAACATGAACAGACTGCGGCGTTAGACCAAGATGTACACAAACTGGAATACCATTACGGGTCAGATTCTGTACCGTTTCAGATAACCATGCCCCACCTTCAATTTTGACCATCTGAGCACCGGCCTGCATTACGATGCGAGCATTTTTGAGCGCATCTTCCAGAGTGGCGTAACTCATAAAAGGAAGATCAGTCATAATCATGGCATGCTGATTACCACGACGCACTGCGGCAGTATGATAAGCCATATCTTCAACCAGTACCGGTAATGTTGAGTCATGACCCTGAACTGTCATTCCCAGTGAATCACCAATCAGAATAGAATCAATTTCAGCAAGCTCCATGGCTTTTGCCATACTGGAATCATAGCAAGTCAGGCAAGAAAATTTACGCCCCTGAGCTTTGAACTGTCTTAAATCACTCAGACTAATCATGAAGATATCCTCTTGCACAGTATCTTAAATATATAGATTAAATGCTGGCCCATTGTTCATCGGCCAAAACAGTAAGTTCTGATTGCTGGACCAAATCCAGTTGTTGAAGTAGCTGTCCATTTACGCTGAGACTCACATCCAGATCAAGCAGTGGAATAACAACAAAATCCCGCTCCAGCAGTCCAATATGTGGCACATTCAGCCGTTCATGTTGTATAGACTGCTGACCATAAAGCAAAAGATCCAAATCTAGTGTCCGCTCGCCCCACCGGCGTAGACGCACCCGCCCGGCTTCCTGCTCAAAAGCTTGCAACTGATCTAATAGAGGCAAAGGCTCAAGCACAGTTTCAAGCTGTGCTACGGCATTATAATAATGCGGCTGGTCTTGAGGCCCCATAGGCGGACTCTGATATAACCTGGAAACTTTTACCGGCCCCAAGGTACTAAGTCTTGATACAGCTTGAGTTAAAATCTGGCGTGAGTCACCGAGATTGCTGCCTAGGCCAATATAAGCAATGGTACTCATTGTGTTGGTCCAAATACCACTTGACTGAGGTCACGCTTTACCCGTTTGCGCTTCATAATCGGATGATCACTATTGAAGTCTCCCACAGATTCTGCTGCTTTAACCGCTTCATGATCAACCTCCGGCTTACGTGCTTTTCTAGCACGTCGGCTACGCGGTTCGGGGATATCGACTAAGGGTTCAATTTCCAGGTGCTTTACTTCATCCAGTACATCTTCGTTCTGTTTACGGCGATTCTTGGCACGCTGCCGGTTATACTGACTAATAGTTTTTTCTTTTTCATCAGCTCCCATATTCTGGTAAGCATCCCACCATTGCCCCATTCCCTGAGTCGTTGGGTCCCCTGCCTTCTCACGCAATAATAAAAAGTCAAAGCCGGCACGGAAACGCGCATGGCTGGCCAAGGCTTCAATTTGCTGAGGTTTCGGATTTAGCAACCGGCTCTGCATTTCCCAGACTTCACGAATAAAGGTTTCTGCAAAACGTGGAATAACAGTACGTGTGGCTTGACGCTTAAGTACATCCAGCCCAGCCTGAGCACGCGCCTCAGCAGCGACAATACCCTTACCGCTATAAAACTCATAGCGCTCCAGGAAGGGCTCCCAAAGTAGTACAGCATAGAAGAATGCTGGATTAATAGTTTTACCGATCTGAATACGATGATCAGTATTTTTCGCAGCCAACTCTATAAAGGCAGTAATATTCGGGCGGATATCTGCAAATAACTGCTTCCAGATATCAAAATCAATAAGCATCGGTAGCACACGTGCCAGATGCCCCATAGTAAACAGCTTTTGTGATTCGTCATACAAACGGTGCGGAGACACATCACGGAGCAGTTGTGCCAGCTCGGCTGTAAAAATTTTCAGAATAGCTGGATCAATTTTGAAATTCAGTTTAGCTGCAAAACGCAAAGTGCGTAGCATCCGTACTGGATCTTCTTCAAAACGCTGTACCGGATCACCAAGCAAACGCAAGGTTTTATTTTTGATATCCTGAACCGCATCACAAAAATCAAGCACAATACCTTTATGCGGCTGATAATACAGGGCGTTAATAGAAAAATCACGGCGGGAAAAGTCTTGTTCGATACTGCCCCAGTTATTATCACGCAGGATCATGCCTGAGGCACTGGTCACAGCTTTTTTAGGAGGAGCACGAAAAGTTGCCACTTCAATCAGTTCACGGCCAGAATACACATGAGCCAATTCAAAACGGCGGCCAATAATACGGCAGCGACGCCCAAATACATCCTTGATCTGTGAAGGAGTTGCATTGGTTACAGCATCGAAATCTTTAGGGTTTAACCCCAGCATCAGGTCTCTTACACCGCCACCAACGATATAAGCTTCATAACCGGCCTTGGTTAAACTTTCGATAACATCTAAAATAGAAGAAGGTAATTGAGTGGTTGATAAACCACATTTTGACGCGTGCAAAGTTTGCAAAAGACGCTGTCTCCTACGTCAGGACGTAAATTTGCTAAGATGCTGTAATCATAGCTCCAACATGATTAAAGGGCAATTTGAATCTCAATATTGCCCTATTGTTTGTTGAGTTCTTATATCAACTAGCGTAACAACTTACAATGTCAGACGCGATTTATTTTTTTCAAATAGCTTGGGCCCAATGCCTTTGACCTTCTGCAAATCTTCGATGCTATTGAATTTTCCATTTTTGTTACGATATTCCACAATTGCCTGAGCTTTCTTTTCGCCCACGCCACTCAGTACCTGCTGTAACTGATCAGCACTGCCACGGTTCAGGCTCACTTTTTCTGTACTGATCTGGGCTGCTGGTCCCGATGACATCGTCATTGAACCAGTTTGCTGCAATAGGCGGCGGTCGTGATCCAATTGCTGGTTTTTCCATTTCAAATAAGAATCATCAAACTGTTGTGCCTGTACCTGACCGGCACTTGCTAGCCAGAGACATGCCAGCAAACCCAACATTAAAGATAATATTTCTTTTAACCGGAAAAATTTATTGCTGTTTTTCATCACGATATAGAGCTCTTCATTTTAATTGTTGTTTAGCTTGCTCCCAGAGTTGATCCATTTCTTCCAGACTCAGCTGTTCTAAAGTTCGCTGTTGCTGTATGGCCTGATCCTCGATAAAAGCAAAACGGGTTCTAAATTTATGGATAGTTGAAAGTAAAGCCATCTCACTGGAAACATGAAGTTTACGGCCTACATTGATCAGTGAAAATAGACAATCGCCAAACTCATCCATAATTTCATCGGAATTTTGATGATATATCGCCTCTTTCAGTTCGAGCAACTCCTCTTCAAGCTTCCTATAAGCACTATTTACATCCGGAAAATCAAAACCGATTTTTGCCACATTCTTCTGTATTTGTTCGGCCTGAACTAATGCTGGGCCATGCTTGATCTCATTTAGCTGGGCAGCAGGCTTACCTTGTTTTTCCTGCTGCTTAATCTGTTGCCAGAGCTGGCTGACATCTTCTTGAGTTAGACGATCAGATTGTTCAGCCTTAAACACATGGGGATGACGACGCACAAGTTTCTGAGAAATCGCCTGGACCACATCCTGAAAATCAAATGCACCTTGTTCACTGTACATCTGCGCCTGGAATACTACCTGTAGCAGCAGATCTCCTAGTTCATCACGGATTTCGCTTATATCGCCTTCACGTACTGCGGCTTCGACTTCATAAGCTTCTTCAATTGCATAGCGTGTCAGGCTTAAAGGTGTTTGTTCGCGATCCCATGGGCATTTTTGCCGGAGTTCCTGCATAATCGCCAATAGCTCTTTAATTGACTGCTCTGAATTTTTCATCTTTTGTCCTGCTTTACATTCACCTGTGCCAAATCATGTGGCTTTTGTTAAGATAGGCCTGCAATAACAGTCAGGCTGATTGTTAATAATTAAAATATCAATAAAGAGAATAAGTATGACACACAGTATATTGATCAGTGGTGCAGCTCAAGGAATTGGCGCCGCAATTGCACGGCTCTTCTACCAGAAGGGTTACAAAGTTGGTCTGTATGATATTAACTACGCACAAGCACAGCAATTGGCACAAGCCCTTGGACCCAATGCAATGGCAGGGCAACTGGATGTTTCTGACTATCATCAATGGAACATGGCATTAGACGACTTTGTTAGCTGGGCTGGAGAGCTCAATATTCTGGTTAATAATGCAGGAGTTTTATACTCTGGTGCTTTTGAAAATACACCAATTTCTGCCCATCACCGTACAGTTGACATTAATATTAAGGGTGTAATAAATGGTTGCCATGCAGCGTTACCTCACTTAAAAACAACCTCTTTTGCCCGCGTGATCAACCTCTCTTCTGCCTCAGCTATTTATGGACAGGCTGACCTGGTTTCCTATTCAGCCAGCAAGTTTGCAGTACGCGGTATTACCGAAGGGCTTGATGTAGAGTGGCAAAAATTTGGAATTCGTGTTTTAGATGTTATGCCGTTATTTGTACAGACTGCTATGGTAAAAGATATGGATGCCGGCACCATCCAGAATATGGGTATTTCGTTGACATCAGAAGATGTTGCTCAAAAAATTTATCAGCTTGCCAATATGAAAACTAATTTTTTGACTCCTACACATCAGCCAGTTGGCCTAAAAACCAAATTTCTTTTTCAGCTTTCACAAATCAGCCCGCAATTTATAAACCGCCTGACCAATTTAGCTTTAAGCCGGAAAAAATAGATTAAAAAATTTCTACTTCTACCGATTAAAATAAAAATATGCTTCTCACTGGAAGCATATTTTTTCAGAAATTTTAGATCTAATTACCCTGAACCAGACGGCGTGCGCTGATAATTCCTGGTTGCTGCTCCAAACGGGCAAGCAAACGTGATAATTGTGCCAGCCCTTTAACCTCAATTAACAACTTCATATTGGCAATACCATCAGCTTCAGAGATAGTATTGACCTGCCGGATATTGATCTGGTCTGCAAAGATGACCTGAGTCAGATCTTTAAGCAGACCACGACGGTCATAGGCTTCTACCACAATCTGCACACTCTGACCACGAGTAGGCTGCATTTCCCAGTCTGCTTCAACTGCACGCTCAGGCTCTTGACTGATCATACGCATATAATCCGGGCATCCCACCTTATGAATGCTGACTCCTCGGTTTAAGGTAATATAGCCCGCAATACTTTCACCATGTACTGGCTGACAGCATTGGGCAATATGCAACTCGACATTGTCCAGCCCGTCGATCAGGATACCATGCGCCGATAAAGTATGACTGGCACGTGGATTCAGTGTCGGTTTGAGTACCAGCTCAGGCTCGTCCTGATCGAGATGCATGTGGCGGTTCACCTGATTAATCAGGGCATGCAGGCTCAGGTCTCCATTCACCAGCCCAATCAGAATATCATCACCACTTTTAACGTTAAAATGATTGCAATAATCACTTAAATCAATGCTCTTTGGATGAATTGCCAGACGCGATAACTCTTTATTCAGCAGATCACGCCCCACTTCAAGATTTTTGCTCCGGTCCTGCTGTCTGAACCAGTGACGCAACTTATCGCGTGCTCGCGCGGTGCGAATATAACCTAGCGAATTCACCAGCCAGTCCCGGTTCGGTTCCCGGTCTTTTTTGGTAAGAATTTCTACCTGCTCACCTGTTTTCAGGCTATAGGTTAAAGGGACATAACGCTGGTTGACCCGTGCGGCATAGCATTTGTTCCCGACTTCAGTATGTACATGATAGGCAAAATCAAGTACGGTCGAACCCCGTGGTAATTCTTTAATGTCACCATCACGGCTAAAGACATAGATTTTCTCAAAATCCTCAAATTCTTGAATATGCTCAAAATTTTCGGTTTCATCACTCTGCTGATAACCACTACTTTCATTACGTTCCTGATAATGCTCAAGAACCGCCCGTAAAGAATGCAAGCGATGATTAAAGGAATGGTCAGTGGTTTTAGAACCTTCCTTATAGTTAAAGTGTGAACATACACCAAGCTCAGCTTCTTCATGCATGTCATAAGTCCGGATTTGAACCTCTAGAGACTTATTTTCTGCAATTACTGCGGTATGCAAGGAGCGGTAACCATTGCCTTTAGGGTTGGTAATATAGTCATCGAACTGATGCGGTATATGTCGCCAGATTTGATGCACAATCCCGAGAGCGTGATAACACTCTGGTACGCTGTGCACGAGTACCCGCAAAGCACGAATATCATAGAGCTGATCAAAACTTAAGCTCTTGCTTTTCATTTTACGGTAAATTGAATAAATATGTTTGGCACGGCCGGTAATCTCTGCCTCGATCCCGTAATCAGCCAGTTCATTTTTCAGTTTATCGATGACAAATTGAATATAATGTTCACGTTCCAGACGTTTTTCATTGAGTAAAGATGCAATTTCTTTATAACGCTCAGGAGCCAAGTAGCGAAATGCCAGATCCTCAAGCTCCCACTTAAGCTGTGCAATGCCCAAACGGTGCGCCAGTGGCGAGTAAATCGTCAGAATTTCCCGTGCTACCCGCTCCTGACGCTCTTTAGAAGACTTAGCCAGTTCACGCAAGGCATACGTACGTTCAGCCAGCTTGATCAACACCACACGCACATCTTCAGTGACTGAAATCAGCATTTTATAAATGCCGGTCAAATGCTCGCGCTGATTATTATTAAAATGATCTTCGAGACGTTTATTCTTTTCAATCAGTTCAGAGAGTTTACCCATGGCCAAGGTGCCCTTGACCAGGTTATAGACATTCTCACCAAATCGTTCCTGCACCAGTTCAAGACTGGTAATCCCTTCACGTACACTGCGGTACAGCATAGCCGCTGAGAGCGTATCTTCATCTACATGCAGATGCGCCAGAATATCTGCCATTTCCACACCGGTATAAAAGGTGTTGGATCGGTGATTGACGTTGGTTTCCAGCTCTTTTTCTAATGTTAGCTGAGCGACTTCTTCTAGCTGCTTCAGCTCTGCCCCACCTAGAATATCACGCACGCGGTCTAGCCATGAGACTAAATCCAGCTGTGCTTCTTCGGCATGCTCGACAGTCGCTTCATCAGACAACTCGGTTAGTCGTCCAGGAAGCTGCTCACGTACTGTGACCATACCCTTCTCCTATACACATGTAACTCATGTTTTTTAATCGTTTATCTTGTTAATTTTTTCAAATAACACAATTGATTCTACGTGCCCGGTATGAGTAAACATATCCATCACACCAGCTTTTTTTAACCGATACCCATGCTCTACCAAAATACCTGCATCTCTTGCCAGAGTTGCTGGATTACATGAAACATAAACGATTCTTTTCGCATTAAAATTAGGAAGATAATGCATTACTTCTTCTGCTCCTGCCCGCGGAGGATCAATTAATAATGCATCAAAACCCTGCTTTGCCCAAGAATGAGAAGAAAAATCTTTTGTTAAATCTTGTGAATAGAAACGCACGTTCAATAATTTATTGCTACGGGCATTTTCAGTACCGCGTTTAACCATGTCTTCACTTCCCTCTACAGCAATTACTTGACCGGTCTCACCTACACAGCGAGCCAGAGGTAAAGAAAAGTTTCCTAATCCACAAAACAGGTCAAGTACACGCTCACCTGGCTGTAGATTTAGCAAATTACATGCCAGACTGACCATTTGCGAGTTCACTGTAGAGTTAACCTGAGTAAAATCTAGTGGAGAAAAAGCAAAATCGATATCGAACTCTTCCAGACGATAATGCAAATACTTTGATGCATCCGGCTGATCTACCCGATACAAACTCTCTGGTCCAGCAGGCTGCAAATACAGTTGCCACTGCCTGCTTAACGCATATTGTGTTAATTGGTTGACATCGACTTGAGGTAATTTCTCTATATTACGAATGACCAAAGCAATATCGTGATCACCCATGGCCAATTCTATATGCCCAATGGCTGCTTTGGCTGTTAGACTTTCGAGTAACAATTGTAGCTCATTTAAGTGGCCAGCCATAGCTCGGTCCAGTACCTTGCAAGTCTGAATAGAGACCAGATGATTAGTTTGACGCTCACGAAAACCAAATTTCAGCTTTTGCTCTTTAGCTAAAAATCGCACCCCTATACGGGCTTTACGACGGTAGTCTTCTCGAGTCGAACGTAAAGCGGGTAGCCACTCTTCAGGTTCAATGGCAGCAAAATGCTTAAGATGTGAAGCCAGGACGTCTTGCTTGAAACGGATCTGTTCATCTGGGTGCATATGTTGAAGACTGCATCCTCCACATAGACCAAAATGCGGACAGACGGGTTCAATACGATATGAGGATGGCTCACTCAGTAATTGAACACTGTCTGCTTCTTCCAATCTTTTGGTGTGATGAGTGATTCGGGCCTGAACAGTTTCTCCTGGCAAGGCACCGGTAATAAAAACCTTTTTACCCTGCTTTTCTACCGGATGTCCCGGCTCATTTCCATAGTGAGCAATACCCCGTCCTTCATGGGAAAACACCTCAACCTTAAATACATAATGCGCAGGTTGAGCCGAACGCGGTTTAGCTTTGTGTCTCAAGGAAATAACCTAATCTCTAACTGTAGGAAAAATATAATGTGAAGTAAATTCGGTATGCTGCGAACTGTCTTGCCACAGGCGAACAAAATCCGCTTGTTGTGGCTGCTGGCTTAAATACGCAATTGTGGATTGAATCCAGAAACGATGATCTTCTGCAAGCAATTGACCTTTCAACAGTAGCCAACGCAGATAGATCAGCCAAGTATTTAGCACATCTCCTTCACAGTGTTGGCTTAGCTCTAGCCATTCACCATGCTGTACCTGCTCAGGCACTCGGTAACCTTCTGCACGCTTGCCCGGATAACCCAGCAATTGTGCAGCGTCATCAAGTTTCTGAAAATTGCGGCCATTAAACATGGCCATCACGTCCATTAGGTCGACATGACGGTGATGATAACGGTTCTGGTAATTATTATAGCGCTTCTGAATATCAATTTCGCCCTGATCAAACAGGCTCGGAGCAGAAAGACCATGATACATGGTGCGAAATAAAATAACGGGTAAGTCAAACTGTGACCCGTTCCAGCTCACCAGAGTGGGATGGCGCTTTTCAAAAATGGAAAGAAACTTTCTGAGAATTTCTGCCTCAGCATACTGCTCCTGACTAAAAGAAAATAGCCGCATGCCATGTTCATCAACCCAGAGGCCTGAAATACAGACAATCTCGTGTAAAGGCAGGCGCTGAAAATCAGTCCCTGCTTCTTGACGACGCAGCTTAATCAAAGCCTGTTCAAGCTCATCATCCGGTAAATCCAGATTGTACAGGTGCGCACCTGCCTTCAAGTCGGTCAGTGTTTCGATATCAAAAATCAGGACAGGTAAGCGCATGTAATTCTCTTGAATAATTATTTATCTTCAGCTGAAAACAAACCGGTAGACAGATAACGGTCACCACGATCACAAATTATACAGACGATGACGGCATCCGGATTTTCTTCTGCAAGCTGTAAAGAAGCCCAGACCGCTCCACCTGATGAAGTACCGGCACTGATTCCCTCTTCCCGAGCCAATCTGCGCATAGTGCGTTCAGCCTCAATCTGTGGAATGTCGATCGTGCGGTCAATACGGCTACGGTCAAAAATTGTAGGAAGATATTGTTCGGGCCAACGGCGAATACCTGCAATACTTGAACCCTCAGATGGCTGCAAGCCCACAATCTGGATATCCGGGTTCTGCTCTTTAAGATATTTTGATACCCCCATAATGGTACCGGTCGTACCCATAGAGCTAACAAAATGGGTGATTTTACCCCCCGTCTGTTTCCAGATTTCTGGTCCTGTGGTGAGATAATGGGCCTCTACATTGTCCGGATTTCCAAACTGGTTAAGCACCAAACCTTTACCGTCCTGCTCCATTTGCAGCGCGAGGTCACGGGCACCTTCCATTCCCTGCTGTGGTGTCACCTCAATCAGCTCAGCACCATAAGCCAGCATGGCATCTTTACGTTCCTGACTCATATTGCTCGGCATGATCAGCTTCATTTTATAACCACGCATAGCCGCTACCATTGCTAGCGCTATACCGGTATTTCCACTTGTGGCTTCAATGAGCGTATCACCCGGTTTGATCTGTCCACGCCTTTCAGCCTGCATAATCATATTATAAGCAGGGCGGTCTTTTACCGAGCCAGCTGGATTATTTCCTTCAAGCTTGGCCAGTACAGTCGCTCGAGTGTGGCTAGCCAAGCGCTGTAAACGTACCAGTGGAGTTTTTCCAACATAATAGTCCAGCAGAAATTCATCCGCGGTAAAGTCAGGGGTCATCGTTGTCATTGTATGCACCTATATCGAGGTGATCAGTATTGTATGAAAAAATGCTTGCGCCTGCACTCATTTAACGTGGTTTTCTTAAAACCGCTTAATGCACGGCCAGTTTTATATAAAGCATGCTAATATGCCTGCATGGGGAATGAACAGCTCAAGCCATGTCGAATCTGAATAAGAAACTATCCAAGCGCCTACATTTAAATCATGCCTATGGGCAGCTTATTGCCTTGATTTTTGTCCCCATTATGGTTCTTGCATGTGTTGGCGCGGCACTGGTTTTAACTGAAACTTCGAATGCGGCTAAGGCCCAGCAGCGCCATACAGCCACTGCAATTCTGACTCGCTATGAGCATGTAGCCCAGCAGTTGTTTTATTTGCTTAGTCAAAACCCCGACCGTTACACTCAAGCACGTAACATTCTACAGTACATGTTTATTGAGCAGCACCTGCAAGGTGCCATGATTATTGATAAAAATGGTAAAAGCTATTTAGATATAGGCTTCCAAAGCGAGCCATCCCAAATAAAGCCTCCACAAAACTCTATCTTTTTTGGACCTGTTTCCTATCATCACAATCATCTTTATGGCTTGCAGATATCCTCTGATCCAGCCAATAAAGCCTGGCTGGTTATTGAAATGGACAACCAGCCATTGGAAATTGCGCGTTACCGGGTCATGATAGTGTTGATCGCTACCGGGCTTTTAACCTTATTATTGCTGTTACTGTGCCTGAATTTTTATTCACGGCGCTGGATTGCGCCGATGTATGAGATCCGCATGCAGCTACAGCGGTTAAATGTCGATACTTTAGACCAGCACATTATTATTAATAGTACTGGCGAGCTGAGACTCTTACAGCGCGATATTGCCAATGTAGTGAAACGCCTACATTTTAGCTTTCTGGAGCTAAAAGAACATACCGAACAGACTGAAGATGACCTGCGCCGGACATTGGACACCTTAGAGGTTCAGAATATTACTTATCGCCAGGCACGCGATCAGGCAATTTCTGCAAATCAGGCCAAGTCAGTATTTCTAGCCAATATCTCGCATGAATTACGTACCCCGCTAAACAGTATTGACGGTTTTATTCACTTGATGCTAAGGCAGGATAATCTTAGCAATGAGCAGAACCTGTATTTGCAGACTATCCGTAAATCTTCTGCTCACCTGCTGGCCCTGATTAACGATGTACTGGATTTTTCTAAAATTGATGCCGGTAAGCTTGAGCTTGAAACTGCACCATTTGATCTTGAGGAAGCTATTTTTGATGTAATGGATATGCTGTCACCCCTTGCCGCACAAAAACAGATCGATATGGCATTTTATTATGGTGATGATGTTCCGCAATATATTGTAGGTGATGTACTGCGCTTCAAGCAGATTCTGACCAATTTGATTTCCAATGCAATCAAATTCACCCCAGATGGTGAGATTATTGTCCGGGCGCGGATGGAACAAGATGGTATGGAACAATGTCTCTTACATTTCAGTGTGCAGGATAGCGGCATTGGTCTGAGCGGTACTGATCGCAAAAAACTGTTTGAGTCTTTCTCACAGGGTGATACTTCGGTAACACGCCAGTTTGGAGGAACAGGTCTAGGGCTTGCAATCTCTAAACAGTTAGTACACCTGATGCAGGGACAAATCGGATTTGAAGATAATCAGGAGCGTGCACCTACAGAAAAGGGCTCAACATTCTGGTTTACCGCCATGTTTGGCGTAGAAGATGAGCATGAACAGCAACATCCGAATTTCGAACATATTCATGTTTTATCCTTCTTGGCCCATCCAGCTACTGCTAACGTATTGCGTCATTATCTGGAAAATTATCAGGTTAAACATACTGAGACACAGTCAATTCTGGATCTGTTCAGCCGCCTGAACCAGCTAAAAGACCAGAGTGAGAATACCTGGCTCATTGTAGACCATAGTGGTGACAGTGAAGCATTACTAAAAGAAATTCGTAGCCGCTATTCGGGACATCTTGCTGTTTATGGATACCAGATGGTGCTTGAGCCGAATATTCTTACTGAATATCGTGCACGTCCTCTGTATCAGCCTCTTAGCCGTACCGCATTAATTCAGCTACTCAGCAACCAGCCAGTATTTGAACAGGATAGCCTTGAAAGTTTTAATGGCCGTGGCTTGCATATATTGGCTGTCGATGATCACTTACCAAATTTGATTGTACTTGAGGCATTACTAGGCGAGCTTAACGTTACAACCACCAAAGCGCTCAGTGGGCAGGAAGCACTAGATATCCTGCATCATCAGATTGAGCGCAAAGAAAAACTATTTGACCTGATCTTTATGGATATCCAGATGCCGGTAATGTCGGGAATTGACACCACCCGGGCTATCCGCTCACTGGAGTCAACGCTAGAGGGAGAAGTCCATCTACCGATTATCGCCCTGACTGCTCATGCTTTAGCCGATGAAAAAAATAAACTGCTGAAAGTAGGGATGGATGACTATGTCACCAAACCCATTCAGATTGATCAGCTGATTCATATCCTGACGCAGTGGACCAATAATCAGTTTAATCAGCCTCCCGCAATTGAAAGCGGTATTTTACTTGATGCTCTAGACCCTGAAGTTCTGGACTGGCAACAGAGCCTGCAGCTGGCAGCGAACAAGGAAGACCTGGCCCATGATCTGCTTAAGATGCTGGTGGACAGTTTTCCGGCTGAACTGGCTGAAATGCAGCAACTGATTGAGCTGGAAGATTTCCCCCAACTTGAACATGTACTGCACCGTCTATATGGCGCCACCCGTTATGTAGGTACGCCCAAGTTACAGGAGACCAGCGGAAGTTTTGAACAGTTTGTCTCCACCTTGCGCAAAGAATGCCGTAAGGCAGATGAAGCTTTTATTCAGGAAACCTTAAACCGTTTTGATGAACTAACAGCAATCATTCATGAAGTTGAGACTGCTGCCCGGCACATTCTGGATGCTTCTTAAAGTAAATAAATTGACTTAAATGAAAGACACCGCTCATTTACGTGACTCGGCTGTCATGCATCTGAGGTCATGCGATGGTATGCTCAGCCTCAAGAGAGAAAATAAGAGTTAGAAAAATGGCACTACTGCATATAGAAAAAAATAATGGTATAGCGATAGTCTATCTGAACCGGCCAGAGAAACGTAATGCAATGAGTTTTGCTTTGTTACGTGAACTGGTCAGTACAGCCAAAACTATAGAAAAAGATCGTTCCATCCGCTGTGTTATTCTAACAGGTGAGGCCAATGTATTTAGCGCGGGTATTGATCTGGGTGACCTCAATAATCCTAAAAACCGGGCCTATGCTGTTTGGGAGCTGCTCAAACCCGGTCAAAGCCTTTTCCAGAAAGCCTTTCTGGTCTGGCAAAACCTGCCAGTTCCGGTAATTGCAGCCCTCGAAGGTTTCTGTTTTGGTGCTGGAATGCAGCTTGCACTGGCTGCCGATATTCGCATTGCCCACCCTGAAACAAAGATGTCGATCATGGAAAGTCGCTGGGGCCTAGTTCCTGATATGGGTCTGTCACGTTCTTTAAAAGGTCTGGTGGGTATAGATCTGGCTAAGGAATTAACACTGACCGCACGGATTTTCAAAGCTCAATATGCCAAAGAAATTGGTTTAGTAACTCATTTGGATGAACAGCCTCTAGTACGGGCTCAAGCTTTGGCACAAGAAATGCTGCAACGCTCACCTGATGCTTTACTGGCTGCAAAACGGGTTCTGGAAGCAATGCAACATCAGCCAAAACAGTCATTACGGCTAGAAAAAATCTGGCAATTCAAGTTATTACTAGCAAAAAACACACGTCTTGCCCGTCAAAAAGATAAACGTCCTGAAATTGAATATCTGCCGCGTCAATACAAATAATAGAGAGCGAGACTGATGAGTTTTAACCGTGACACTCCAATAGCATTTTTAGGCATGGGACTGATGGGAAGCCGCATGGCTGCACGCCTGATTCATGCCGGCTTTCAGGTCGCAGTCTGGAACCGGACAGCTTCTGCTTGCGCCCCCCTGCTTGACACAGGTGCAAAAGCATTAGATCTGGAGCAACTGGGACGTTATAAAATTATTCTGACTTGTCTGGCAGATGATCAGGCTGTCCAGCAAGTTTTCAACCAGATCCAGCCCTATTTAAAACCCGGCCAGACCATTGTAGATTTTTCCAGTCTATCAGTAGATAAAACCCTGGAACTGGCACAGGCAGCCCGACGGCAACATGTCAACTGGATTGACTCTCCCGTATCAGGGGGTACAGCAGGAGCCGAACAGGGAACACTAGTGATTTTCGTTGGTGGAAATGCTGAAAAAATTCAGGACCTCACCTTAGTCTACAATGTTTTGTCACAACGTGTGACTCGTATGGGAGAAACAGGCACAGGTCAGGCGACCAAAATCTGCAACCAGCTCATCGTTGCGGCCAACAGTATATTAATTGCCGAAGCAGTTGCGCTAGCAGAACAGGCTGGTGTTGATACCCGACTATTAGCTCCTGCACTTGCAGGTGGTTTTGCCGACTCAAAACCGTTTCAGATTCTTGCTCCGCGTATGGCTACTCATGTATTTGAACCGGTACAATGGAAAGTGCAGACTTTATCAAAAGATCTGGGCAATGCAGTTAAGCTGGCAGAACAGTTCAAACTTGATATACCTGTAGCAAAGCAGGCCTTAACACAGTTAACTTCACACCAGCAAAATGGTTTTGCGGAAAAAGACCTGGCTACCGTGATTCAGCAGGTCAAATCTTAATTGTTCAAGGAATGAAAACATGTGTAAGCTTGCAGTTAATCTGTCCATGATCTTTACTGAAGTGCCACTCATTGAGCGTTTTGCACTTGCTCATGCGCATGGCTTCCAGCATGTCGAAATCCAGTTTCCTTATGAGCTCGAAATAGAACAGATTACCAGACAGCTGCACAAATACAAATTGGGTCTATGTCTGATCAATGTACCGGCTGGCGACCTGATGCAAGGCGGTAATGGCCTAGCAGGAGTCCCGGGGCAGGAAATTGCCTTTCATCGTGCTCTTGAACAGGCCATTGATTATGCCATAGCACTTAAAGTACCTAGTATAAATATACTGGCCGGCAAACAGCCAGAAGATGCAGATTTACTGCCTTGTCTGAACACCTTGGCACACAACTTGAAACTGGCCTGTCACCTTGCGACAGAGCAGGGAATTCAGCCAGTTTTTGAGATGATCAATGGCACAGACATGCCACGCTTCCTGGTACAAAACATAGCACAGGCTCAGGAAATGCTTGAAGCAGTCAACCATCCAGCCTTAAAAATGCAATATGATTGCTACCATATGGCAATGATGGGTGAAGATGTGTTGGCATCCTTGCAAGAAAACATTGCTTCAATTGGACATATTCAGTTTGCTGACTGCCCGGGACGACATGAGCCTGATACGGCCCAGATTTCTTATTCAGAGATTTTCACTTGGTTAAAGCAAAGTAAATATTCAGGATTTATTGCCGCAGAATATAAACCAAGAGCTCACTCAAGCACTTCTTTTCACTGGAAAAATAAATATTTTCCTGATCAAATTTAATACATAAAATGTTACGCGCGATAATTTGAAATCTGTTCACAAAAGCGCTATATTAGATACTGAATAATAGTTTGGAAAATATGTTTTTTATGAATTTAGAACCATCGCCCAGCGTGTCTAATTCTTACGATCTCGCCATGAATTCTCAAAGCCAGAGTGTGCAGGAATGCTTAAAAGTTGTGCACAATGCTTTAACCGATGTAAAAGCTAAAGATATTATTGAACTTGATGTCAGTTCAATTAGTAATGTTGCTGATGCAATTGTAATCGCAAGTGGTACATCAACACGTCATGTAAAAGCTTTGGCTGATAATGTTGCTGATGAAGCACGTAAAGCCGGTTTCCGTCCTATAGGTATTGAAGGCGAACGTGATGCAGAATGGATCCTGATTGATTTAGGATATGTAGTGGTACATGTGATGCTGCCTACTGCACGTAAGTTCTACGATCTAGAAAGCTTATGGCGTAATGCACCTGAATCTGTAGCGTAAAACTCCCTGAAAAAGCGACCTCTTCGGTCGCTTTTTTACATTTAGGATCTTTTTAATAATTCATCATATAAAGCTCTTAAAAAACCGATATTCCACTTATTTTTTTCGGATATGATCTGTTTCTTTGATCAGTTTAAGTTGAATAATGCATAAAATTTCAAACCGGTTAAATCCTTCTAAATAGCAATATTTAAAATTCCCTAGTCTCCCGCATTCAATATGAAAAGGTGAGGCAGCATATTGCCCACCATCTTAAAAGTACTTATTTCAAGCAAATATACTATGCATTACTACTCCTATTAAGTAGCGGATATGAATGAAAGATAGAGGATATAAAACGTAAAGCAGATCAATTATTTTTTATTTTTAATATATTTTTCCTAAAAGAAATAGCAATTTAAATTAAACCTGCAGGCTTAACCCTGCCAGTCTATAAGACAGTAGATTCAATATAAATAATAGAAAGAGTTATAAATGATTTCTTTAGTTTTTAATAAATACTATAAAACAGATGAGGAAAGCTAAATTGAATACTATATAGTAGCTTAGAATAAATTTTGTTTACCTACATTAAATAAGATTATAAAAAAGCCACCCTAAGGTGGCTTTGATTATTTTTTAGAAATTAGTGACCCGTGCCATTAATTGCTTTGGTCATATCCTCGACCACTTTCTTCGCATCACCGAAAATCATCATAGTTTTTTCGTTGTAGAACAGGTCATTATCGAGGCCAGCATAACCAGTTGCCATTGAACGTTTGATTACCATGATAGTACGTGCCTTATGCGCTTCAAGAATTGGCATACCATAGATTGGCGAGTTTGGATCATCTTTAGCAGCCGGATTGACCACATCATTTGCACCAATTACCAGTACCACGTCAGTTGCTGGGAAATCTGAGTTAATCTCATCCATTTCCAGAATATCTTCATAAGGTACATCAGCTTCAGCAAGTAAAACGTTCATATGCCCTGGCATGCGGCCTGCAACCGGATGAATTGCAAACCGTACAGTAACACCCTGCTCTTTTAACAGATTGGCTAACTCCTTGACTGCATTTTGCGCACGACCTTGCGCCATTCCATAACCTGGCACAATTACTACACTGTCTGCATTTGACATCAGGAAGCCAGCATCATCAGCTGAACCTGAACGGTGGTTACGCTGCATCTGCTCACCTGCGGCTGCACTTCCTGCGACCGCAGTACCGCCCATTGCGCCACCAAACAGTACATTAATGATAGAGCGATTCATGGCTTTACACATGATATAAGACAAAATAGCACCTGATGAACCCACCAGTGAACCTGCCACTATCAGCATATTATTTTCCAGGGTAAAACCAATACCCGCAGCCGCCCAGCCAGAAAAAGAGTTAAGTAACGAAACCACTACCGGCATATCACCACCGCCAACCGGTGCAATCCATACCCAGCCAAAGACCAGTGCCAAGATAGTCATTGCCCAGAACGCCTGCATGTTTCCTGTTGTAAAGAAGTAAAAACCATATGCTAACATGGCAATAAAGATAATCGCCTGTACTGGTTTTACCCAGCCACCAGAGATCGTTTTAGCCCATTTCTTTGCAGCCAATTTACCGTAAGCAAATACTGAGGCTGTAAAGGTGATTGCACCTACAAAACAACCCACAAACAGTTCAAACAGGTGAACCTTGTTCATATGGGCATGTTCAACTCCAGCAGCAGTCAGGGCCGCTTCATTTTGTAAAAACAATGCGCTGAACTGGTTATTATGCAGAATGGCTGCTATCGCAATCAGAACTGCTGCCAGACCCACCAGAGAATGCATTAAAGCTACAGTTTCCGGCATCTGAGTCATCGGTACAGTACGTGCCCGGGCGATACCAATTAACCCGCCCAGTACCATTGCTCCTACAATCATCCAGATGACTGGATGATCTGCAACAAAGAATGTAGTGATTACCGCAATCGCCATAGCAATCATGCCATAACGGTTACCAGCAATCGCTGTTTTAGGGCCTGATAAACCGCGTAAGGTCAGAATAAAAAGAATGGCACCAATCAGGTAGAACCAATCCGCATTTGCTCGAATAAATTCCATTTATTAGCCCTCTTTTTTCTTTTGCTTTGGCTTAAACATTTCAAGCATGCGTGCCGTTACAGCGAAACCGCCAAAAATATTAATACTGGCCAGAAAGACTGCGATTGCACCAAGTACACTCACTACATTGATGCTCTGGAACGCTACATTTGCGTCCACACCAAACACAGGCATACCTACTGTCTGAATCATGGCACCTACAATAATAATTGAGGAAAGTGCATTGGTTACTGCCATCAACGGTGTATGTAATGCCGGAGTAACGCCCCATACCACGTAATAACCCACAAAGATGGCCAGGACAAAAATTGTAATAGTTTCAACCATGAGCAGTCTCCTTAACCACGTTTAAGTAGGACTTGGCCATTGTGAGTGACCAGCAGAGCTTTTTGAATTTCGTCTTCCAGGTTAACCGTAAAGTTTTTTTCTTGATCAAACATGGTTTCGACAAAATTGAATACATTACGGGCATACAATGCCGAAGCTTCTGTCGCCACAGTGGCAGGAATATTCGGCACACCCAGAATTTTTACACCATTACTGGTCGTGACTGTCTCACCACATTTTGAGCCTTCTACATTACCGCCTGACTCAACTGCCATATCCAGAATGACTGAGCCCGGTTTCATCTTGGCCACAGTTTCAGCTTTAATAAGACGCGGCGCATCGCGGCCAGGTAGCAGTGCCGTAGTAATTACAATATCGGCATTGGAAACAGCTTTATCAACAATAGCGGCCTGATCTTTAATATATTGTTCACCAGGCATCCAGCCGTAACCATTTTTTGCAGCTTCCGCAGCACGTTGCTGCTCTTCTGCAGACATGGGTACATCCAGCCATTTGCCACCCAAAGACTCAACCTGATCTTTTGCAGTTGGACGCAGGTCAGTTGCTTCAACTACTGCACCCAGGCGCTTCGCTGTTGCAATTGCCTGCAGGCCTGCAACACCCACTCCCATGACTACTACACGGGCGGGCTTTACAGTACCAGCCGCGGTCATCAGCATTGGGAACATACGTTGATATTCATTGGCCGCCAGCAATACCGATTTGTAACCGGCCAAGTTGGCCTGTGAAGACAGTACATCCATATTTTGTGCACGAGACAAAGTACGGGGCAACAACTCAAGGGCAAATGCAGAAACCTGTTGTGATGCAAACTGATCAAGCTCAGTATTACGATATGGATCAAACATTGCCACAACCGTTGTATGAGGAGAAAGTTTCTGAATCTCCTCCCCTTTAGGTGCCCGAACTTTTAAAATAATCTGGCTATTCTGATAGGCATCATCGGTTATGGTTGCACCAACCTGTTCATAAGCGCTATCTATATAAGCAGCTTTAACCCCTGCTCCACGTTCAATAACGACACTATGACCAGCATTGATCAACTTTTTTACTGTCTCTGGCGTAGCAGCCACACGATTTTCACCGATAACAGTTTCGGTTGGGATTCCGATCTGCATGAGCGTTCCTCAAGCTAATTTTTCTTAAGTAAACATCGCCAAAAACGATGTTTCCCCCAGGATGTATTCTTGTTGAATTTCTGGATTCTAATTGAACCGTTTTAAAATACTACCCAATATTTATTTAATAAATACCTATATTTTGAACTGATGATTCATAAATATAAAAAATCCAAACATAAAATATAATTATTATTTATACATTAAATGAATATTTTTTATTCATTCTGTTTATTTTTTCTCCGTTCTTTCTTTTAATTTCCTTGTTATATATTTTTTATAATTTTCTATAGCAACATTGAATGGCATTTCTGACAATGAATGGAACACTTTTAAACATTCATCACGCCACTTGCCGACTTTATTTTCCAGTAACCTGTGCTCAATTTAATTCTACATGACGGCATATTTTGCTTTTCTGACAGAATAGTGAGTTCATCAAAATAAGAAAATAGCAGTAATCTTTAAAGTTCTAGGCAAAAAAGTGAATCATGGATAAAGCATATTAAACTGGTTAGCTACACTTAGTAGTGATAGATATTTTGTTAAATCTAGAGCTTTATCATAGTTTGAAAAAATATAGAAATTTACAGAAAAAGTTTTTTCATCATTTTATCTGATGATGAACAGCTGATCCATTTCTATTTTTTGATTTAAATTGCACTATTTTTGGGCATAAACAGAACAAGAGTTAAGACTGTATAAATTAAATTTCTATACATAGTGATTATTCTGCTGTGTTCTAATCAAGCAAATCTTTCTCTAATAGATGATCTTAACAAATTAACTTATTCCCTAAGCTTTAAGGATTAATGACTTTTTTATATTTTCTCTCACTACGGTAAAACTTTATAATTCAAGTATCGATACGTTTGCCGCTCTGGCTGCATCAGGCAAAATGATTAAACAAGACTATAAAATGAAATTCTCCATTACCCGGATACAGCTTGGCTCCCTGTTTGCCATTTGCTCTGCTTTTCTATTTAGTACCAAAGCAATTTTTATCAAGCAGACTTATGCTCTTTCTCCACTGGTTGACGCTACGCTATTAATGGCCCTGAGAATGGCGAGTGCCTTACCCTTTTTTCTTGTTATTTGCTGGCTGAATCGTCACCGTAATCAGGATATCAGACCGCGAGAATGGTTATTACTGGTGTTGGCGGGCATACTTGGCTATTACCTTGCCAGCTGGCTTGATTTCTTAGGATTAATGTTTATCAGTGCCTCACTGGAAAGGATTATCCTGTTTTTATATCCAACTCTAACGGTACTGGCTTCTAGTCTGATTTACCGGCAAAAGCTCGCTCCAAAAATGCTTTTTGCAATTTTACTCAGCTATAGTGGTACAGTTTTAGTGATGTTACAGGAACATCAGTCTGGTCCTGAAAACTCTTTATGGTTAGGTGCAGGACTGGTTTTTGCCAGTGCTGTGGCCTTTTCAGCTTACCTTTTGCTTACACCGCACCTAATCCATAAATTTGGTTCCTGGAATTTTACAGGCCTAGCCCTGAGTGTGGCTTGTAGTGGTACTTTAATACATTATTTTCTTGCTACCCCCCAACCTTTAGTACTGATTACACAGTTACCTGCCTCTGTGATCTGGTACGGTATTGCACTAGGAATTCTGGTGACAGTATTGCCCACTATTTTACTCATGCAGAGTATAGAGCGATTGGGTGCAGCGCAATCAGCCATGATTGCCTCTATTGGACCAATTTTGACACTGCTTCTGGCCGTAGTATTTTTAGACGAATACCTGAATGGCTGGCAGTGGCTAGGATGTATCTTAAATATTGTTGGTGTAATGATAATTACATTAAGTAAGCGAAAGCTGCAGCATTGAATTTTACTTTTATGGAAGTTAGATATTCTGCTTGTCTATAATAGTTATTTTCATAATGTGCTAAAAGAGTGCATGAAGAATCTTAAATAACTGCGTATCAAAGTAGAATAGCAGCAACTTGATGTAAGCTGGAGCTGCCCTGCATCTCTATAGCAAATACAGTTTCAGAAAAGTAACCGCCAGATTTGGCCATTTTTTAATTCCGGAAAAGTAAAATGGATAACTCTCAGGATATTAGCCAGAACAGACCACTGCTCTGGCTAATGGCAATCGCATGTGGGCTATGTGCAGGAGTAAATTATTATTGTCAGCCACTGGTACATTCTATTCAGCAATATTTTGCCGTAACTGAGGCCCAAGCAGCTTTAACTGTTACTTTTGCTCAGGTCTCTTATGCGCTAGGCTTGCTGTTTATTGTACCTTTAGGGGATATTCTCAATAAAAGCAGATTTATTCCTTTACTCATGTTTTTTGCTGCTATTGGTCTGCTTCTTTGTGGTTTTGCTATCAACCTGCCTATGCTCTGGGTTGGCACTGTTATAGCAGGTCTGTTTTCAGTTGCTGCTCAGGTACTCATTCCACTGGCTACCATGGCGGTTCAACCGGAAAAGACCGGAGAGGTCGTTGGTTTTTTAATGAGTGGCTTGTTAATCGGGATACTTCTTTCAACGAGTCTGGCAGGCGTATTATCCAATCTATTTGAATGGAACATTATTTATTTGGCTAGCGCGGTCATGATGTTATGCCTGGCTTACCTGCTAAAAAGTCGGCTGCCTTATGTCATGCGTTTCAAGATGGGCTATCTGCAAATCTTTAGTTCGATGGCCAGCCTGATTAAAGAAGAAAACCGTTTGGTCTTACGCTCACTCGTCGGTGGATGCGCATTCGCTTCGGTCAGTACACTTTTTTCAACAATTGCAGTATTACTTTCAGGGCCTGCATTCCAGCTACCTGACTTTATGATTGGCTTGATACCTCTTATGGGCATATTTGGTGCCTTATCCACCCAGTGGATTGGTAAACAGGCAGATAAAGGTTATACCCGGATTCTTACCTGGATCGGTTGCGGGCTATTAGGTATCAGCTGGATTGCATTTTATTTTACCCAGCATAGCTTAATAAGTTATGTCACTGGCTTCGGTATAATCCATCTGGGTTTGGCAATAGTGCATAGCTGCAACCAGAATATTGTTTTCCGGCTACGCCCAGATGCCAAATCCCGTTTAAATGCCATTTACATGACCATGTATTTTATTGGAGCTGCGGGCGGTTCTGCATTAGGAATTTATGCTTGGCATCATGGGGGATGGCTGATGACCTGTCTGGCTGGTTTCTCTTTGGCTCTAGCTGCAACAATATTTGCCCTGATTGACCAGTTGATCAAGCATGAGCCGCAGCAGGTTTAAAAAATTTTGATCACCTAGAAGCTAGCAAACTGCAACTTGAGGATAAAAAGGCTGCTGGCTATGGGTAAAACATTCTCCATGTTCCAGCATGATTAAAATTAACACAGGAAGCAATGTAGTCAGGATACGGGAAGCCAGCTCATTCAGCTCAGCCTGTAACTGGCTTTTGCAGGTGATGCCACCTTGCAGAATTTGAGTATGTAGCGTTATTAATCTTGCAAATACTATTTCTAGTAATGCAGCAGTGTCTTTATGTCTGAATATCTGTTCACAGTTTTGCTGCTCCTGTAAATCTTGCATCTGCCATTCTGGCTGTGTTAGCTGGCCATGACGATATTGCCAGTAGGACTGCCGGCTATATTGGCTCATCAGATAAGTCTGTATAGCTGGATAAAGCCTTCCCCATAAAGTTCGCTCAAGTTTCCCTTCTACATCATGTTGCAAGAGTGATTTTAAAAATAGGCAGAGTTCTTCTTGATGTGAAATTTGGTTTATTTTTGAAGTCACATATAGGGCCTGTAAGCTAATCCACAGGCTAAGGATCTTTAGCTCGAGATTTTCATCGAGATCAATCGATTGCTTCAACCAGCTGATGCTACGCTGCATCCGCAAATTAAAATGCTCAGGATATTCGGCTTTTTTTGCTCTGAAAACCTCTTCTAGCACTAACATTGCCTACCCCACTTATGATTATTTTATCTTGTCTATATTTTTAAAATAGCGCTAAAGCTGAGGTTACTTCAAATACTTATTGTGACCAGAGGTTAATTTTATTTTATACCTCGTGATTTGGCCCTACAGTTAAAAGCTTACCCTGTTGTATCAGATCTAAACCCCGTATAATACGCCTCTTCGTTTTTCTGTTAGCTTCAGGTCCGGATATGCAAATTCTTCAGTCACCTCAGCCTCGTATTTCGGTTGCGCCAATGATGGACTGGACGACCCGTGACTACCGTTTCTTTGCTCGCCTGTTTAATCCAAATATGATCCTTTATACTGAAATGGTCACGACTGGAGCGATCTTATTTGGAGATGCTGGCCGCCATCTAAATTACAATCAGGAAGAACATCCGGTTGTACTCCAACTCGGTGGCTCCAGTCCAAAAGATTTGGCCACATGTACAAAGATGGCTGAGGACTGGGGTTATAATGAAGTCAACCTGAATGTCGGCTGTCCAAGTGACCGGGTACAGAATAATAAAATTGGTGCCTGCCTGATGGCAGAGCCTGAGCTGGTGGCTGAATGTATTTCAGCGATGCGCCAAGCAGTTAATATTCCGGTTACGGTTAAACATCGAATCGGAATTGATGACATGCAATCTTATGAAGAGATGCTGCATTTTGTGGATACAGTAGCAAAAACTGGTTGTAATAACTTTATTGTGCATGCCCGTATTGCCCTATTACAAGGATTATCTCCAAAAGAAAACCGTGAAGTTCCACCTTTGCGTTATGAAGATGTCTACCGGTTAAAACAGGAACGTCCTGACCTCACGATTGAAATTAATGGCGGCGTTAAAACTTTAGCTGAGACACAAGAGCACTTGAAACATGTAGATGGTGTCATGATTGGCCGTGAAGCCTACCATAACCCTTATCTGCTGGCCGAATTAGGTGAGCTCTGGAATTTACCCATGCCAGACCGTTTTGAAATTATGGAACAGATGCTTCCTTATATTGCCAAACGGCTAGAAGAGGGTGCACCACTATCTGTGATTACCCGGCATATTTTGGGTTTATTCCAGTATTTACCTGGAGCCCGAAAATGGCGTCAGGCTTTAAGTGGAGGAAATGCCAAAACTTATGCCGATGTCGAAAATGCGATTCAGAATATTAAGGCTGCCATGCAGCGCACTGAAGATTACCTGAAAGAACAACATATTTTTTAAACGTTAAAGCCCCTGTTTAAGGGGCTTTATTTCTAAAAGCATATTATAAAATACAAGCAGTAGCGTTACTGTTTTGCCTTAATTGCTTCAAGTTTTCTCAAAACCTCTGCGACTGCCACCATGGCAAAACTTGAAGTTACCACCACAGCAGAACCATATCCTCCACAGCGCAGCCCTGCACTAGTACAAACTTCGCTACTGGAAAACGGATTATCAATTGAATAAATACAAGTAATGCCGAATTTCTCTTTTGGCTTTTTGCAAATTCCTTTACTGCGTAACTGGGTACGTAGTTTAGCCAGCATAGGATCCTGTTCGGTTTTTGACAGATCTGCCACTCTGATTTTAAGCGGGTCAAGCTTGCCTCCTGCTCCACCAGAAACAATCAGAGGGATTTTATTAAAGCGGCAATGCAGCATGAGGGCCAGTTTAGCTTTGACATCATCAATACAGTCCAGTACCAGATCAGGCGCCATGGCAAGTATCTCTTTTACATTGTCCGAAAACAGGTAGTCATCAACCAGGTTGACCTTAATTCTGGGGTTAATGGAATAGCAACGTTCAGCCATGACAGCAATTTTTTCCTGTCCCAAGGTAGCGGTCATAGCAGGTAACTGTCGATTAATATTAGATGCAGCTACCACATCCATATCGACCAATGTTAATTCACCTATGCCGGAACGGGCCAAAGCTTCTACCGCCCAAGAACCTACACCGCCGATTCCAATCACCATAACATGACTGTGTTCATAGTAATTAAATGCCTCATCTCCATAGATTTTGGCCACAGCCGCAAATCGGCGCTCATATTCATCGTTTTGGAGAAGTTCAGTCATTACATTCCATGAAAATATTACAGATCACTCTATTTTAACGGGAATGACCTCAGTGTGACAGCTCATAAGATCCAAAAAAATTCTGCTGCCTAAACCATACAAATGATATGAAGCTCAGGCAACTACTCTTCAGGAAGCGATCAAATGCCGCAGCACATAATGGAGAATGCCACCGGCCTTAAAATACTCGACCTCATTAACAGTATCGATACGGCACAGAACCTTAAAACTTGACTGCGTTCCATCAGGTTGTTCCAGCTCTACCCTTAGGATCTGCTGCGGTGACAAGTCATCAGATAAACCATGAATTGACAGAATTTCATCACCATTAATATTGAGTGAAGTCCTGCTTTCATCTGGCATGAACTGTAAAGGTAACACTCCCATACCCACCAGATTGGAGCGGTGAATTCGCTCAAAACTCTGGGCAATAACAGCTTTCACTCCCAGTAAATTAGTTCCTTTAGCTGCCCAGTCACGTGATGAACCTGTGCCATATTCCTTGCCTGCTATAATAACCAAGGGTGTGTTTTCTGCCTGATATTGCATGGCCGCATCATAAATAGACATTTTCTTATGAGTGGGTATATGGAGTGTATTGCCACCTTCTTCACCACCCAGCATTTCATTTTTAATCCGGATATTGGCAAAAGTTCCGCGCATCATTACTTCATGATTACCACGGCGTGATCCATACGAATTAAAGTCTTTTGGCTCTACACCCAGTTCCTGCAAATAACGACCTGCCGGACTGTCTTGCTTAATATTTCCCGCCGGTGAGATATGGTCTGTAGTGACTGAATCACCCAGAACAGCCAGTATTCGTGCTTTTTCAATATTTTTAACCGCTTGTGGGGGCTGATCAATTTTTTCAAAAAACGGTGGATGACGGATATAGGTAGAGTGCTCATCCCACTGATAAGTTTTAGTTTCGGGAATTTGCAGAGATTTCCAGTTTTCTTCACCTTCAAAAACAGCCGCATATTCTTTATGAAACATTTGGGTATTTACATACTGCAAAGCCTCTTCAATTTCAGCTTGGGTCGGCCAGATATCCTTCAAATAAATTTTTTCGCCATTTTTTCCTTCACCAATTGGTTCAGAGCTTAAATCAGTGCGAATATTTCCAGCCAAGCCGTAGGCGATCACCAGAGGGGGAGATGCCAGCCAGTTCGTTTTTACCAGTGGATGAACACGCCCTTCAAAATTACGGTTCCCAGAGAGTACGGCGGCTACATTTAAGTCAAAGTTCTGGATTGCCTCTTCGATAGGTTCTGGCAAAGGGCCTGAATTTCCAATACAGGTGGTACACCCATACCCTACCAGGTTATAACCCAGCTGATCGAGATAAGGCATCAGTCCAGATGCTTTCAAATAATCAGTCACAACTTTGGAGCCTGGAGCCAGAGAGCTTTTTACCCATGCTTTCCGTTGCAAGCCTTGTTCTACTGCTTTTTTAGCCAGCAAACCTGCTGCCAGCATGACACTCGGATTTGATGTATTGGTGCATGAGGTAATGGCTGAGATCACCACATCACCATGAGAGAGGAAGTAATTTTTACCCTCTATTACACAGCAAGGATTAGAATGGGGTAAATTGGCCTGTTCTGCCTCAACAGCTGTTCCACCGCCCCCTTCATTTTCCAGTCGTTCCTTCTCAGCTTTAGCAGGCTTTAAATGCAGATCCATTAGTGCCTGAAAAGTATGAGGCACATCAGAAAGTGCCACTCTGTCTTGTGGGCGCTTTGGTCCAGCCAGGCTTGCTTCGACTGTACTCATATCCAGGGTTAACGTATCAGTAAAGACCGGTTCATCTCCTGTCTCGCGCCATAGGCCCTGCTCTTTACAATAGGCTTCAACCAGTTCAATCCGTTCAGCATCTCGGCCGGTCAGGCGTAAATAACCCAAGGTGACCTCATCAACCGGGAAAAAACCACAAGTTGCACCATATTCGGGGGCCATATTGGCAATGGTGGCACGGTCCGCCAGTGGCAGTTCAGCCAACCCGTCACCATAAAACTCGACAAATTTTCCAACTACCCCTTTCTGGCGTAGCATCTGGGTAATCGTCAGTACCAGATCTGTAGCTGTAATTCCTTCGCGCAGTTTTCCGGTGAGCTGAAAACCCATCACCTCAGGAATAAGCATGGAAATGGGCTGTCCTAGCATGGCTGCTTCTGCTTCAATTCCACCTACGCCCCAGCCCAGCACTCCCAAACCATTGATCATGGTTGTATGGGAATCTGTTCCTACCAGCGTATCTGGAAAAGCAAATTCTTTTCCATCTGATTCACCAGTCCATACAGTCTGTGCGAGATACTCAAGATTGACCTGATGACAGATTCCTGTGCCTGGAGGAACGACGCTAAAATTATTAAAAGCAGATTGCCCCCAGCGCAAAAACTGATAGCGCTCGCCATTGCGTTGCATCTCTACAGCAACATTGGCTTCAAAAGCATGTTCATCTGCAAAATGGTCAACCATAACAGAATGATCAATCACCAGATCAACAGGGCTTAGCGGATTAATCTTTTCTGGATCAGCTCCTGCCTTTTCGACTGCTGCACGCATGGCAGCCAAGTCAACTACAGCTGGTACTCCAGTAAAATCCTGCATTAGAACCCGCGCTGGCCGATACTGAATTTCCTGAACCGAACTGCGATTCTGCTGCCATGCAACTAAAGCCTGTATATGTTCCTGCTTTACTGTAATCTGATCTTCAAAACGTAGCAGGTTCTCGAGTAATATTTTTAAAGATTTAGGTAGCCTGGTAAAATCATCCAGATGCTGCTGGGCCTGTCTTAAACTGAAGATCTGATAATTTTTTTTTGTTGTTTTTAAAGTCGTCAGTGAATTAAAACTATTAATTGTACTGTACTTAGCCATACGGCAATCCTCCGGCTTCAACTTTGTTCTTGTCAATCATGCTCCATTTAATGTATGCCAAGAATAGGAATACAGTGTTATTGATTAGTTAATATCTGATTTTACGTTTCTAGTTCTTCGTCGGTTTCTGGCTTATATGCAAGGCAGTGAATGAGTTATGCCATAAAGTTTTGGCTAATTCCTCATGCGAGATTCCAAATATTACAGACAGTTCATCCAGTACATAAGTTAAATTACCAGGTACATTACGGGTACGCTGTTCGGTTGAAGTCTGGCAACATAGGGGCGTCATATCAGGACAATCTGTTTCAATAACCAGATGTTCAGGTCCTATATCTTGCACCACTTTTCTTAATTTTTTTGCATTGGGATTAGTCACCTGCCCTGTAATACCCAGTTTAAAACCCAAGTTTACAAATGCTTTTGCCTCTTCAATACCGCCACTAAACGCATGGGCAATACCGCCCAGTTTAAACTTGTGTTTCTTGAGCAAGTTCAGTACATCAGCATGTGCTTTACGGATATGTAACAGCACCGGTTTATGATGCTGTGCTGCCAGCTCGAGCTGTGCAGAAAAATAATCCTGCTGCTTTTGAAAAACTTCTGGCTGCTTATGCTGTTTAAGTAAAGTATCCAGTCCAATTTCCCCTACAGCGACACTCTCATGAGTTTTTAGTAGATTTTCCAGCCGATCCAGATCTGAAAACTGATGCTGTTCAATATAAAAAGGGTGCAAACCTGGTGCGAGATAACTCTCTGGTGCATCTTTTAAACTATTTATATAATGATGGGTATCAACCAGGTCATTAAAGCGCGACTCCACAAAGCCGATTAATACCAGCTTTTCAACTCCGGCTGCTTTAGCTTCATAAGCCAGATGTTCACGGTCTGCGTCAAAATCTGGCACATCAAAATGTGTGTGAGTATCAAATAGCGCCAGCCTGTCCATAAATTATTTGTCCGCTTCGGGCGTAGCCGGAACTGCAGTAGTTTTGACATCTGGTGGCAAGTATTCTGTTTTGATCACATCCTGTAGCTCACTGTAGGGTACTACAAGACGTGGCAGGCCAACCACATAGGGGCCAATTTCATATTCTCCATATTGTAAAATCAATCCCTGCTTGGCTAAAAAGAAATTATTAGAGAGCTTGAATTTCCAGACCTGTTCATATTCTTCTACACTACTGGCGAGCTTGTTCTCCATCACCCAGTTCTGGAAGGCACTATAAAATTTCTTTTCGAGTACTGCCTGTTGATTGCCATTTAAAATATCTTTTAGCTGTAGCTGCTGCTTTTTCACAAGATCAAAATTATAATATTGCTGAGATGCTGAGCCATGTGCACCGCCCAAGTAACTGCTAGTATTTAACACAACTGTCACCAAGGGACCTTTACTTTGAAGTACCTTGGGCGCCACGGTCAGACTGATCTGCTGGTTGGCGCTTAATGTCTTGATTTCACGGTCTAGATCTAAAAAGACATCGGCATAACGCTGCACCTGAGCATCAAAGTTTTGCTGATCAATTGGAGTAGTGGTTGAATTTGTCTGGCTGGTTTCAGGTTGGCTTTCAGCAGTATCTTTTTTTGATTGAACTTCTGAATTTTTAACCGGTTTTTTTACCATTTCATTAACGTCAAGAATCTGCCCCAGACTGCTTAAAACAGCCTGATCTACTGCATCATCTACAAAGGCGTAATTAGAGCTGAGGCGTTTTACATCGAACTGTGGGCAGGTATTACCTTTACATTCCGGCATAGTGACAATCACATCAACCTGTTTCGCCTCTAGAACCGGTTCTTTCTGTTGAGGCACCGCAGACTTTTGTTCAGTCTGTGGCTTTTGTTCCGGTTTATCCTTCGGCTGGCATGCCGTTAAACCTATAACTCCGACCAATAAACTTAAGCTTAATACCTGTTGAGTTCTTAACATTGCTCCCCACCCATTTTCGTCTTACTTTAGACTGCCTTGTATTAGCCTAATGGCTTCATTCAGTAATTCACAATTTTTTTTGTATCTCAACTTAAAACATTTGTTGATATATTTCAGGTTTAAGTATCTGCTGAGTCTGTTTGCGGTTCAGATAGATATCCAGCTGGCTGGCTTCAGGCGCTATCTCATGTGCACGATAATGTATACCTATCCCCTCTCCATCAAAAAACCAGTCTGACTGAGACCAAGATAATTTTTTAGGAGCATCTTTACGAACCTCGGCTGTCTCTTTTTCTAACCAGTCCTGATAATGCTGCTGAACTAGGGTGTTTAATGTAGTTTTTTGCTCAGGCTTTAAAATATCATTTAAACTCAAAGCTTTCTGGACTTTGCGGTCTGCTACAAAAAAATATTGCCGGTCTTTAATAGTTAGTTCTTCAATTTTACTGTCTATGCCTATTTGCAACAGTACATATTGATTACGCTGTGATGCAATACGAGTCTTCATTTCCAGCTCGTATGCACGGTTTTTAGAATATTTCGCCTGCCACTGATCTGAAGCTTTTATAAAAGCATTGACTGCCTGTTGTAAACTCAAATTCTGATTCAGATCAATCTGCTGCTGAATAATCTGTGCCTGATTTTTAGCGATCCATTGATTTAGCCAGACATCCTGAGTATTGATAGTTTGAATATCGATATCAATACAGTTTTTCTTTTCACAAAATGGCAAAGCATACTCAGCACGTTGCTCTTTAATATTTAAATAAGGAAGCACATCTGCCTGATCTATTACTTTTTCAGCATAATGTTGCTGGCCTTTTGACTCAGGGGCCTTATGTTTTTCTTCACAGCCCATAAGGCTTAGTACCGAGCAGATCAGGATAAGTGTAAAGTAGGGCTTGTTACGCATTTTATATTCCTTCTGCTCAATGAACTTTATAATAAAACAGCCTCCGAAGAAGCTGTTTTATATCATGACTATTTAGTGTTCACGTGTATTGCGGAATTCAATATCTGGCCAGCGTTCCTGCATGAGTTGCAGATTCACCCGGCTCGGCGCCAGGTAAGTCAGATGTCCACCACCATCTACAGAGAGCTGATCATGAGCTTTTTTCTTGAATTCATTCAAGATCTTTTCATCATCACAGTAAATCCAGCGCACCGTATTAATACTGACCGGCTCATAAATACAGTCCACCTTATATTCTTCCTTGAGGCGATAAGCCACTACATCAAACTGTAGTACCCCGACTGCTCCCACAATCAGGTCATTACTGATCTGTGGCATAAATACCTGAGTCGCACCTTCTTCAGAAAGTTCTTTCAGCCCCTTTTGTAACTGTTTGGATTTTAGAGGGTCTTTGAGACGGACTCGACGGAACATTTCAGGTGCAAAGTGTGGAATACCGGTAAAATGCAGACTTTTGCCCGAGGTAAAAGTATCACCAATCTGAATAGTCCCGTGATTATGAAGGCCAATAATATCACCCGGCCATGCTTCTTCCAGATGCTCACGTTCACCTGCCAGAAAGGTCAGTGCATCACTGATCCGCACTTCCTTTCCAATGCGGACATGATTCATCTTCAGACCTTTTTCATATTTACCTGAACAGATTCGCATAAAGGCAATCCGGTCCCGATGCTTGGGATCCATATTTGCCTGAATCTTGAAAACAAAACCAGAGAATTCTTCTTCAGTCGCTTCAACTACACGCTCCTGTGCCGGATGTGCCTTAGGCTCAGGTCCCCAACCAATGAATGCATCCAGCACGTGATCTACACCGAAGTTGCCCAATGCAGTACCAAACAGCACAGGTGTCTGTTTACCCTGCAGGAACAGGTTACGGTCAAATGGATCGCTCGCCATTTGTACCAGCTCCAGCGACTCTTCAAAAGCAGCAAAGGCCAAATCACCTACTTTTTCACGAATATCGGGATGATCGTAGCCGTCACGTACTTCAATCTCAGTAATCACTGAGCCGAAGCCATGCTTGTATAGGTACAGCTTATTTTCCGCAATGTGATATACCCCGGCAAAATCACGCCCCATACCCAAGGGCCAGGTAATTGGCACACAACGGATTTTGAGAACATTTTCAATTTCATCAAGCAATTCTAGGGGCTCACGGATTTCACGGTCCATTTTATTGACGAAAGAAATAATCGGTGTATCACGCATCCGACAGACTTCCATTAATTTAATGGTTCGCTCTTCTACACCTTTCGCCCCATCAATCACCATTAATGCAGAGTCAACGGCTGTCAGTGTACGATAGGTATCTTCCGAGAAATCCTCATGTCCTGGCGTATCAAGCAAGTTAATTACATGATTTTTATAGGGAAACTGCATCACCGATGTAGTAATCGAAATTCCCCGCTCTTTTTCCATTTCCATCCAGTCAGAAGTCGCTGCACGGTCCGACTTACGACTTTTAACCATACCTGCTACCTGAATAGCTTTACCCCATAACAGGAGTTTCTCGGTCATGGTCGTCTTACCGGCATCGGGGTGCGAAATGATGGCAAAAGTCCTGCGCGCCTTTACCTGACTGATTAATTCATCTTTAAACATTGATAAAAATCTGCATTTGTACACATCCTGTCTAAAACATCAACGTGATGTTCTGAAAGCATGTGAGAGAAAAATTTGAAATTGGCGCAATTGTAGCAGATCAAGACTGCTTTTAAATCGGTAGTTGTATGGCAGTTTTATTTTTGAGAGTTTTTATCTTTTAGAGTTGAACGCTTTGTTTATAAACTTTTAAGCGCTCAACCTCAACAGGCGCACCTAATAGATAACCTTGTAATTGCTGACAACCTAAACGTGTCAGAATTTCCGCCTGCAGTGGTGTCTCCACACCTTCGGCAGTGACAATCAAGCCAAGTTTTGTCGCTAACTGAATAATACTTTCTAGAATAATTTCTTCTTTATTCCCCGGCTTTAACCCGACAATAAAACCCCGGTCAATCTTCAATTCATCTACAGGTAAATCTTTTAAATACAGCAGACTTGAATGTCCGGTACCAAAATCATCAATCGCAAGACGGATTCCCATTTTTCTGAGTCGCTCAAAACTACGAATACTCAGTTCAATATGATGCATGGCAGTAGATTCAGTAATTTCAATAATCAGGTTATTTGGCTGGATCCTGTACTTTTCCAAGAGGTTTTCCAAGGTATCAAACAGCTTCTGATGCTCGAACTGGATTGCAGAGAGATTAACAGCAACCGGACAGAGGCTGATTCCATTTTGTTCCCAATACTGGATCTGTTTGCAAGCTTCCTCAAGCGCCCAATATCCCATCGGAATAATCAGACCGGTTTTTTCAGCCCCTTCTATAAACATATTAGGGCTAAGCAGGCCCAAGGTAGGATGCTTCCAACGAATTAAAGCTTCTACCCCACAAACTTCATAGGTTTTAGCTGAAAATTTGGGTTGATAAAACAGGATAAATTGCCGCTCTTCTACAGCTTTATACATATCATTAATCAGTTTAGACTGACTTTGAGCTTCATACTGATGCACAGAATAACTAAAGACAGCATAGGTATTGCGACCCTGTTCTTTCGAAGCCAGCATAGCAGCATCTGCATTGATCAACAGATCCTGCAAATTAGTACCATGCTCTGGATAAATCGCAATACCGATACTGCACGAAATATTGATTTCCTTGCCTGCGATCAGATAGCTTGCCTGAATCAGGCTTAAAACTTTTTCAGCATAATAAATGGCACGTTTACGTCCAGTATTTTCAATGATCAGGAGAAATTCATCTCCCCCTACACGTAACAGTTTAGCCTCAGGGCCAAGATTTTGATGAATACGGGCAGCTACCTGAATCAATAACTGGTCACCTACCTGATGGCCAAAAGCATCATTTACTGCCTTGAAACGGTCCAGATCAATATATAAAAAGGCAAAACTCTTTTTATTTATTTTATGCTCAATAAATAAATATTGGGCATAATCTAGCAGAAAAAGGCGGTTAGGAAGCCGGGTCAAATTGTCCTGAACAGCTAGGTTGGCCAGTTCTTTATTAATTTCCATAAGGCGCCGGTTACGTTCTTCCAGACGCTCTTCCAGAATCGCTACCAGAAATGCTGTCATGAGTACCAGACAGGTAATAAAAACAATAGTAAATAATAAGAGTGTACGTCCTGCCTGGTAATGTTCCAGAACTTCAATCTGTCCACCGGTATAGAAAACGACACCAGCCATGGCAATATAATGAACACTGGAAATACTGAGTGCAAATACCAGTGCTACACCCAGTTTAATCCAGAACCGGTATTTAGTAGCATGCTGATATTTAAAAGCCAACCAGAATGACAATCCTGTTCCCAGTATTCCAACTAACACTGAAAGAATTACCAGCAAAAGCTGGTAATAGATCATATAGCCATGCAGGATGAGACCCATCATCCCGGTATAATGCATACCAGAGATTCCAAGCCCCATCACTACTGCAGCAAGTACCAAACGTGGTAGGGACAGAAATTCACGAGAAGTTAACCAGAGTGCAAAGATAGAAGCAGCTGAAGCAACTAAATATGAAACGATGGTTAAGGCAGGGTCAAATACTGACTCTTGGGAAAGATGCACAGCGAGAAGCCCGGCAAAGTGCATTGAACAGATCGCCAGGCCTAAAAACAAACCGCTCCCGGCAAGAACTACATTATGATACTTAGGAAAAGTATTTTGAATTAAAAATTCACGTAGCGAGATTGCAATATAACAGACGGCTACGGCCACCAAGACCGAGCCTAACACCAGTATGCTGTTATAATGCATATGAACCATAAACAATCCAAAACAAAATGATAATTATTCTTCTTGCAATTTAAGTACCTTAAAGCATACCTGTTATGAGTAGCGTAAAGAATTGGTAAGATTATTTATTCCTGCATTTAGGTTAATTCTTTTTATTTTCATTATCAATTAAATAATTTCTTAAATAATGCTTTAAAAATTACCTTTTATCTGGAAAATTCTATATAACCTTAAAATAAAAATAAATGACCAGAAAAACAGCATGAAATAATAGATAATTTATTTTCCAGTCCTTTTAGCTCATCATTTTAAAACTCATAATAGCCATACATCCAATATGAAATACGTATTCTGGAATCCGGTAAATTTTTTCCTTAACTTGGCCTGAAGTTATTTTTAAATTTGGTATTTTATAAGTCTTGAGAACAATTAAAACAGATCATTATTCAACAATTTTAAGTCTCAAGCTGTTTATCATGAAGTAGAATTTAAGAAAGAGTACTTAATAAAAAATTAAAAACAGAATATTTAATAATCACTAAATAGGTATTCTAATTTTTTCACTCATAAAATAAAAACCCTACATAATGCAGGGTTTTTATAAATAAAGACAGAAACTTAGTTTTTCTCTTTATCAACAATCTTGTTAGCTTGAATCCACGGCATCATTGCACGAAGTTTATTGCCTGTTACTTCAATACCATGAGCAGCATTTTGACGGCGACGTGCGGTCATAGACGGATAGTTTAAGGCACCTTCCTGAATAAACATCTTCGCATATTCACCTGACTGAATACGTTTTAATGCATTACGCATTGCTTCACGAGACTGTTCATTAATAACCTCAGTACCAGTCACATATTCACCATACTCAGCATTATTTGATACTGAATAGTTCATATCTGCAATACCACCCTCAAACATCAAATCTACGATCAGTTTAAGTTCATGCAGACATTCAAAGTAAGCCATTTCTGGTGCATACCCTGCTTCAACCAGTGTTTCGTATCCCATTTTAACCAGTTCAACCGCTCCGCCACAAAGTACAGCTTGCTCACCAAACAGGTCAGTTTCAGTTTCTTCGCGGAAAGAAGTTTCAATGATACCAGTACGGCCGCCACCTACACCCGAAGCATAAGACAGCGCAACATTACGTGCATTACCTGAAGCATCCTGATGGATCGCAATCAGATCAGGAACGCCTGAACCACGCTGGAACTCTGAACGTACGGTATGGCCTGGTGCTTTCGGTGCAATCATGATGACATCAAGATCTTTACGCGGAACAACCTGGTTATAAAGAACAGAGAACCCGTGGGCAAATGCAAGTGTTGCACCTTCTTTAATATTTGGTTCAATAACATCACGATAAAGTTGTGACTGGAATTCATCTGGAGTGAGGATCATAACCAGATCAGCCTGTTTGACTGCTTCAGGAACTTCTGAAACTTTAAGGCCAGCATTTTCTGCTTTTTTCCAAGAGGTAGAACCTGCACGCAGGCCAACCGTAACGTCTACGCCAGAATCTTTCAGGTTCAGTGCATGTGCGTGGCCTTGTGAACCGTAACCAATAATCGCTACTTTTTTGCTCTGGATGATTGATAAATCACAGTCTTTATCATAAAAAATTTGCATTTGTTATCTCCGCTATAATGCTTTTTAAATTCAGTTAGATGGTTAAAACTTTTTCGCCACGCGCGATGCCTGATACACCAGAGCGAACCACTTCAAGAATGGTATTCTCTGCAAGTGCATCAATAAAACCATCTATTTTTTCTGTTGTCCCTGCAATCTGGATGGTATAGGTGGTTGGGGTTACATCCACTACCTGAGCCCGGAAGATGTCTGCAGTACGCTTGATCTCGGCTCGCGCTGCACCTAATGCTTTGACTTTAATCAGCATCAGCTCGCGTTCAATATGAGCACCTTCAGACAGGTCGACCACTTTTACTACTTCAACCAGCTTATTCAACTGCTTGGTAATCTGTTCGATTTTATGGTCATCACCATAAGTTGTTAAAGTCAAACGTGACAAGGTTGGGTCTTCAGTTGGTGCCACGTTCAGGGTTTCAATATTGTAGCCACGCTGACTGAACAAACCAACCAGACGGGAAAGCGCGCCGGCTTCATTCTCTACGAGTACAGAGATAATATGTCTCATTTCGTGCGCTCTCCTTTTGTCAACCACATATCTTGCATAGACTGACCTGCAATCAGCATAGGATATACATGCTCAGTACGGTCTACCATGACATTGATGAAGACACACTTGTCATTGATCGCCATCGCTTCGGCTAGTTTAGACTCCAGTTCATCTGCATGATCAATTTGGATCCCAACATGACCATACGCTTCCATCAGTTTTGGAAAATCAGGTAACGACTCGACATAAGAACTAGAATGACGACCTTCATAATTCATATCCTGCCACTGTTTTACCATACCAAGTGCACGGTTATTCAGGCAGAGAATTTTGACATTCAGGCCATACTGTTTACAGGTTGATAATTCCTGAATACACATCTGGATAGAAGCTTCACCAGTAATACAAACCACCTGCTGTTCTGGACAGGCCAGTTTGGCAGCCATGGCATATGGCAAACCTACGCCCATGGTACCCAGACCACCAGAGTTGATCCATTGACGTGGCCGCTTGTACTTATAATAAAGTGCAGCAAACATCTGGTGCTGCCCTACATCAGAAGTAATAATGGCATCTCCATTGGTCAATTTGCACAGGGTTTCTACTACCTGTTGCGGTTTCATTGAACCGTCATTGGCCATTTGATATTTCAGGCCGTGCACCTTGCGCCATTCATTGATCTGGCTCCACCAGTCAGCAATTGCCTCAGGATTCGGCTTGGAAACATTCATCTGCTTCAACTGGGCCAGCATTTCCTGTAGTACCGGCTCTACTGCACCTACAATTGGAATATGCGCCATAATCGTTTTTGAAATGGTCGCAGGGTCAATATCAATATGAATAACTTTAGAATTTGGGCAGAATTTTGCCGGATTATTGGTAACACGGTCATCAAAACGTGCACCAATCGCCAGAATTACATCAGCATTATGCATCGCCATATTGGCTTCATAAGTTCCGTGCATGCCTAGCATACCAATAAACTGAGGGTCATTACCCGGGAATGCTCCCAGTCCCATCAGGGTATTAGTCACCGGATAACCCAGAGTATGCGCCAGTTCAGTCAGCAGATGAGAAGCATTGCCCTGTACTACGCCACCGCCAGTATAAATTACTGGACGTTTGGCCGAGATCAGTTCGTCAATTGCTTTACGGATCTGACCTGCATGACCACGTGAAGGCGGCTGATAAGAACGCATCTTCACTTTTTCCGGATACTCGTAGGCAAATTTTTCAGCCGGATTGGTCGCATCTTTAGGAATATCAACAACAACAGGGCCCGGACGTCCAGATGCTGCAATATAGAATGCTTTTTTAATAATTGCCGGAATTTCACTGGCATGACGAACCTGGAAACTGTGTTTTACGATTGGACGGGAAATACCGACCATATCTGTTTCCTGAAATGCGTCTTCACCGATGAGATGGCTTGCAACCTGGCCAGACAGAATGACCATTGGAATTGAATCCATATAAGCAGTTGCAATTGGAGTTACAGTATTGGTTGCGCCTGGACCTGAGGTAACCAGAACTACACCAGTTTTGCCGGTAACACGTGAATAAGCATCAGCCATATGACCTGCAGCCTGTTCATGGCGCACGAGGTAATGCTTGACTTTGTCTTGTTGAAATAGCGCATCGTAGATATGTAAAACTGCGCCGCCTGGATATCCAAAAACATGTTCAACGCCTTCATCCGCGAGTGCGCGAACGAGCATTTCACCACCAGATAAAAGTTCCAACGTGATTCACCCTAATCTTATTTGCATTATCATATGGAAGGCATAGATAAGTGCTTAATTCATTAACTGTCTGCACTGTTATAGCACACATATTTCATAGTTTTTGCCGCAATAGGAAAAAATTCTGATCGGGCTGCTGTTTGAGCGGCACAGTGATCTAAAACATGCTGGGATAAACATATTTTACGGTTTTGTACATCTCCTCGGCTAGAGGAAATGCCCATTGCGTATCATGTCATTTATTCGAAGGGTGATCGAACAGATGCATATAAAACCTGAGCAAGCATTTTTCTTGTTTCAGACTGTAAAGTCAAGATGAAAGATTGGCTTTTTTTGCTCAATAAATAGTTCGAACAATTTTTCTACTATTTTCCTAAAAAAATTATAAATATATTTTTTAACAAATAGAATCAGTATTTTAATTATAAAAAAAAGTTTAAGCTCTCTTAAAAAAATTGAATATAAAAAGTTATATGTATAATTCTCTGTATAAAAAATTACCCATATTCTTCTTTCTAAATTAAATATAATGAGGCAGATTAGTCACTGATAATTACTACCTATTTAAACAGGTGTATTTTAATAGTATCTATTGCTTGGAAACGCTAAACCCTTCTCTGATTTTTATAAGGATGAAAGCCATGGTATTGAGTTCATTAAAGCGTAAAAGCTTGATACATCTGATTATTATCAGTACGGGTGCAGGTCTTAGCCAACCGTTATTAGCACAGCAATATTATAAATGGGTAGACCGTAAAGGGACAACTCACTATACAACCACTCCACCGCCCAAAACAGCCAAGAAAAAAGGCAAAGTGGAAACTTATGGCTGGCATAATTCAGCCCCACTCAATACAAACCAGCCTAATACTCAAGATAGCCAAGCTGTAGCATTGCCGCAGAATATGCAGACGCCACAAGTTAATTCTGTACCATCCAGTAATTCTCAGCAAAATGGACAAACGCAGGCTATTCCAGTTCTTCCTGCTACTGCCCCTCAAACACTGGCAACTCCTTCAGAAAATGTGAATCAGCAGCCTCGTTAAGCCAATCTTTGATTAAAGTACAACTTTTCATAAAGAAAGCACCTGCAAAATTCACATTTAGGTATATTTTGCGCTATGCTTTCCACAAAATTTTTATTGCTGTTCATTAGACGTTTATGACTACTCACATTGACCCTGAATATCAAGCGAGCGCGATTGAACCTCAAGTCCAACAAGACTGGGATAATCGTAAAGTATTTAAAGTTGCCGATACGGTTGAAGGTAAGCACCGTTACATCCTTTCGATGTTCCCTTACCCAAGTGGCAAACTCCATATGGGTCATGTGCGTAATTATACGATTGGCGATGTCATTAGCCGATTTTATCGTCTGAAGGGCGAAACCGTGCTTCAGCCTATGGGTTGGGATGCGTTTGGCCTACCTGCTGAGAACGCGGCAATTGCACATAAAGTTGCTCCGGCAAAATGGACATTTGAAAATATCGCTTATATGCGAGACCAATTAAAAAAACTCGGCCTGTCTGTAGACTGGGACCGTGAATTTGCGACTTGTACACCAGAGTACTATCACTGGGAACAATGGTTGTTCGTTCAGCTTTATAAAAAAGGTTTGATCTACCGTAAACTTTCAACAGTGAACTGGGACCCAGTTGACCAAACAGTTTTAGCAAACGAACAAGTTGAAAATGGTCGCGGCTGGCGTTCTGGTGCATTGGTTGAAAAACGTGATATTCCAATGTACTACTTCCGAATTACGGATTATGCACAAGAATTATTAGATGATCTGGACACGCTTAAAGACGGCTGGCCTCAACAAGTGTTGACCATGCAACGTAACTGGATCGGTCGCTCTACTGGTATGGAAATTACCTTCCCATCTGCCAATACCGAAATTTATGCTGACGGCCTAACTGTTTATACAACACGTGCTGACACGCTTATGGGCGTGACATACGTGGCGGTTGCAGCAGAGCACCCTCTTGCGCTTAAAGCTGCTGAAAATAACCCTAAATTGGCTGCATTTATTGAAGAGTGCCGCATGGGTTCAGTTGCAGAAGCAGACTTGGCAACAGCCGAGAAAAAAGGCATGGCAACAGGCTTGTTTGTAAAACACCCTGTAACTAGTGAAGAGCTTCCTGTCTGGATCGCAAACTACGTATTAATGTCTTACGGTTCTGG